>OGOT01000036.1_pt1 | contig 129514 bp, 121 predicted proteins | sample 1552791 | NCBI WGS metagenome assembly OGOT01 (sample SAMEA2580160, study PRJEB22360) | human gut metagenome | biome: human gut; feature: human-associated habitat; material: faeces | place: Denmark | collected 2008/2010
ACTTAACCCAACATCTCACGACACGAGCTGACGACAACCATGCACCACCTGTCTCCTTGCTCCGAAGAGAAAACATATTTCTATGCCTGTCAAGGGATGTCAAGACTTGGTAAGGTTCTTCGCGTTGCGTCGAATTAAACCACATACTCCACTGCTTGTGCGGGCCCCCGTCAATTCCTTTGAGTTTCAACCTTGCGGTCGTACTCCCCAGGTGGATTACTTATTGTGTTAACTGCGGCACGGAAGGGGTCAAACCCCCCACACCTAGTAATCATCGTTTACGGCATGGACTACCAGGGTATCTAATCCTGTTTGCTACCCATGCTTTCGTGCTTCAGCGTCAGTTAAAGCCCAGTAGGCCGCCTTCGCCACTGGTGTTCCTCCCGATCTCTACGCATTTCACCGCTACACCGGGAATTCCGCCTACCTCTACTTCACTCAAGACTAACAGTTTCAAAAGCAGTTCATGGGTTAAGCCCATGGATTTCACTTCTGACTTGCCAATCCGCCTACGCACCCTTTACACCCAGTAAATCCGGACAACGCTTGCTCCCTACGTATTACCGCGGCTGCTGGCACGTAGTTAGCCGGAGCTTCCTCCTCTGCTACCGTCACTATCTTCACAGAGGACAGAGGTTTACAATCCGAAAACCGTCATCCCTCACGCGGCGTTGCTGGGTCAGGGTTTCCCCCATTGCCCAATATCCCTCACTGCTGCCTCCCGTAGGAGTCTGGGCCGTGTCTCAGTCCCAATGTGGCCGATCAACCTCTCAGTCCGGCTACCGATCGTCGACTTGGTGGGCCGTTACCCCGCCAACTATCTAATCGGACGCGAGTCCATCTTTCAGCGGATTGCTCCTTTGATTGCTGCTCCATGCGAAACTACAATCTTATGCGGTATTAGCGTTCTTTTCAGAACGTTATCCCCCTCTGAAAGGCAGGTTACTCACGCGTTACTCACCCGTCCGCCACTGAGTTGAAAAAAGCAAGCTCCTTTCAACTCCGTTCGACTTGCATGTGTTAGGCACGCCGCCAGCGTTCGTCCTGAGCCAGGATCAAACTCTCTAAAAAATTGTATCTAAACGCTTTCGCGCTCAAATCTTTTTCAGAGCTTTAATTCGCTCATAACGTCGTTCTGACGTTCGTCACAGATTTGTTGAGTTCTGTTTCTCGTAAGTTTCTTTGAGTTTCTCAAAGAAATTACAGGTTCCATTCTTTCTCTCGTTGTTTAATTTTCAAGGTCCTGTGCTCTCTTTCAAGCGGCTTTCCTTTTAAGCTTTTCGCTTTCAGTTTTTTGCCGTCTCTCTCGAGCGCTTGACTATAATACCACGTACAACCCCTTTTGTCAACACTTTTTTGAAAGTTTTTTTAAGTTTTTTTCGAAAAACTACATCTATATGTTGTGCCTTGGTTTTAACACAATATATAGTGTATCTTCAAATGGGCATTTTTACATTTACATGCCCATATACATGGCTTACGCAAACTATTTTACGAAATTTTTTTGAAAAAATCAAGAAAAAGTTTTTGAAAAGGTGGTCTTAAAGTTGCAAAAGCCCCTCTCTGTACCCCAAAGCTTCAAGCACATCTTCTTATATATCTGGCGCATCAGTGTCCTTTCACTTCTGAATCTCCTCATAATCTTTCTGATTTTGTCCGAAAAAAGTTTTTAAAACACTTAAAATCGCCGTGAAGTTATCGTAAAGCTTTACAATGCAGCCCTATATCTTCTTATATATAGTTATAGAAAGACGCGTTTTTGTTTTGCGGTCTGCTTTTCTCTTTATATATAGAAGAAACGCGCTGCGGTCATCCCACAACGCGTTTCTTCTTATATATAAGTATACTTTATGCTTTTGCCGCCTCGGCCTGCTCCGCTTTCGCCTTTTCCGTCATCTTATGGTGCACGATAAGGTAGCACACAAAATGCGCGGCCGCCGTCACGGCCCACGTCACCGGGTACGAGAGGAACAGTATAAACAGCGTGCGGTGCATCTGGAAGACCGTCAGGATCCACACCACACGCAGCGCACACGCACCTGTAAGCGATACAATCATCGGCATGATCGAATACCCCATACCGCGCAAAACGCCCACGTGCGTGTCCATAATGCCGCAAAGGAAGTACGGTACGCACACAATGAGCATACGCTCCAAACCGTACTGGATAACCTCCGGGTCAGACGTATATATAGAAAGTAAAGGTGTGCCCAGCAAATACGCGCCGCAGCCGAGCACAACGCCCGTCACGGTCACACACAAAATGCAGATGCGCAGAATTTTCGCCACGCGGTCGTATTTCTTCGCGCCCATGTTCTGCCCGGTAAAGGACAGCGCCGTCTGGTAAAACGCGTTCATCGCAACGTACACAAAGCCCTCAATGTTGGCCGCAGCCGTGCTGCCCGCCATAACGGTGGAGCCGAACGAGTTGATAGAGGACTGAATGAGCACGTTCGAAATGGAGAACCCCGCGCCCTGCATGCCCGCCGGCAGGCCGACACGCATCATGCCGAAAAACTTATCTTTATAGATATGCAGCTTATGCAGCTCTAAACGGTAAGAAGCGTTCGTTTTCATCAGGCAGATGGTCACAAGTCCCGCAGAAATCACCTGCGAAATGACCGTCGCAATGGCAACACCCGCCACGCCGAGATGGAACACAATGACGAAGAACAGATTCAAAATGACGTTTACAACGCCCGCAATGGTCAAAAAGTACAGCGGGCGCTTTGTGTCACCCACAGAGCGCAAAATCGCCGCGCCGAAGTTGTACAGCATCATCGCCGGCATGCCCACAAAGTATATGCGCATGTAAAGCGCCGCCTGACCCAAAACGTCCTCCGGGGTGCCCATCAGGGTCAGCAGCGGCTCCGCAAACGCAACGCCCACGGCAATCAATATAACACCGCTCACAAGACTTGTCAGCACAGAGGTATGTACGGTCTCGCTCAGCTGCTTTGCATCCTGTGCGCCGTAATAGCGCGCCACAAGCACGTTTGTGCCTATGGAAAGGCCGATGAACACGTTGATGAGCAAATTGATAAGCGCGCCGGTAGAGCCCACCGCCGCCAGTGCCGTGTGGCCGGTAAAGCGGCCGACCACCACAATATCCGCCGCGTTAAAGAACAGCTGCAAAACGCCGGAAAGCATCAGCGGCACCGCAAAGCGCAGAATTTTGCCCAGCAGCGGACCGTTGCACATGTCGATCTCGTAGGACCGCTTTCCTTTTGCCTGTCGTTTTGCCATAAAAGCCTGTATCTTTTCTTTCATATCAGTAACCGACCTCCTCACCGATGAGAATGACATGAATTCTGCCCTTCACGCGCTGGCGTGCCAAAACCGTGTACATCGCGCAGATGCGATTTTCCGAGCGGCAGCCCGCGCACAGCTCGCCGTCCGTGCCGGGACACGCCCCGTGCGTGCACGGCGTGTCCAAATTCAGCCGCATGGCATTTGCGGGCGTCGCACAGCTTTTCACGCGCTTTGCGGCGTCGTCTATGTCGCGCACAATCTTGTTGCACCCCGCAAAAACCAGCACCTTTTTCGGGCCGAACAGCATCGCCGCCACGCGGTTGCCGTTGCCGTCTACATTATAGAGCTCTCCGTGCTCCGTAACGGCGTTTGTGCCCGTCAAAAACACATCAGAGGAAAACACCTCACGGTACAGCTTCTCGCGCTCCTCGGGCGTTTTCGCGGTTGTTCTGTCCAAAAATTCATAGTCCCCGCAGCGCATTAAGTCCATCACGCCGGTCTCATCCAGCGTCACGCTGCCGCCGCAGGAAATCACATCGCCCGGCTGCAGCAGCTCTTTTGCGATTTTTACGGCGTCCGCACACGTGGGCGCATAATACGCCTGCATGTTGTTTTTCTCCAGTGCATCCATCACGCGCCGTATGCGCAGCTCTGCGGCGCTTTTGCGGTGCACGGTATCTTGTGTGTTCATGGTGTACAACTCCCCTCTCGGCGCGTTTCATGCCCATTTATGCCTAACCGCCGCCGATTTTTTAAAATAAGAAAGCACTAAGGACGGAAAAGCACATGCCTTTCCGCCCCCTATAATTTTTATTTTGCCTTTGCGTCCGCAAACGTATTGAAGCACTCCAGAACGTGCTCCTTGTGTGTTTTATTCGCGTCTTCCTTTTCCGACTTCGCGTCGGTGTAGATCAAAAGGAAGCGGCCGTCGTTTGAAAGATAACCCGGCACGGTGTTATCCAGCACCTTAAACGTGCCGTCTGCGCGCACAGCGTCCTGAAGCGCCTTAGCGGTCTCGGAAAGCTCCGCCGGGAACTCATACACTTCAAGCTGCACAGCGGAATCTGCGTAACGGTATACATATTTATAGCCGTTTTCGGCGCCGATGACGTCGTAAGACATCTGCACCTTTTCGCCCGCTGCCACCTTGCAGTCTTCAAGATACTTGCAAAGGCCCTGAATATCATCGTCATAGCCCGCAGGGTCTTTGTCGGTACTCTCCGCGGTCTCGCCCTCGCTCGCCGCGGAAGATGTCTCCAGCGTTGCGACCGCCGTGCTTGAAGAGCTGTTGTTTGCACAGGCCGTCACAGATACGCACAGCAGCGCGGCCAGCAGAACAGCCAGCAGCTTTTTTATATTTTTCATGATTTGAACCAATCCTCTCTTTTTCCTCGTTCTTCTTATTATAGAACGGGTCATACAGCTTGATTTTACCATACCCCACGGCAGATAGCAACACCCATTTGCAAGAAAAACCGTTTTGCCCGCTGCAACGGAAAATTTTGCCCGCTGTAAAGCAAAAATGAATAAATTCTAAGCATATTCTAATTGACGTTCACACCATGTCATGGTATAATGAACACAACAAACACCGTTCAAATTTATGAGGAGGTAACGCCGTGAAAAACAAGGGTATAAAAATCGGAGTCGTGTTCATTCTGCTGTTCGCTCTGCTCTCAGTGGCAGGCTGTCAACAAGAGGACGTGGTGATCGTAGGCGTAGAGCCGGGACAGCCGGGGCCTACAAGCGGGCAGCTGCGCATTTCATTCGCGCCAGTGTCGTCTTCGGCAAGCATCAAACTATCACCAAACATAACCATTAACGACCTTTCTTTGTCAGCAGATATGTCCTTCACCGTTACGAATACGGATACCAATGCTACGACCGTGCTGACGGGCGTAGTGATCGACGCGGATCCTGCGTTCACACATGCAGAATTTGATGCGAATGGTAGCGCACTGTCAACTACACGTGTAAGTCTCTTGATTCCCTACACGTTAGAACCGGGAAATTATAAAGTAACAGCCGTAACAGGCTCCATAAATTTCCTTTCGCATGACAAAGCAGGCAATGACATAGCAGCCAGCCATTCCCTATCTTCCGTATCTTTGGCCAATGAGGGCATAAAGAACACCTTCACCATTGCCGTGCCCGAATTGACCCCGACCCCGGAACCGACGGCCACGCCGACAGCGGAACCCACCGCAACGCCCACGGCGGAACCGACGGCAACACCGACTGCAGAGCCCACCGCAACGCCCACGGCGGAACCGACGGCCACGCCCACAGCGGAACCGACGGCCACGCCCACAGCGGAACCAACGGCGACACCTACGGCAGCTCCCACAGCCGTACCGACTGCCGTGCCAACCGCAACCCCAAGCCCGACGAACCACCCCAAAACGGGCGATGATTTTGCCCCCGCACTTTGGCTGACGCTCTGCGCAGGCAGCCTCGCGGCGCTCGCCCTGCTTCTTAAAAAACGACACATTTAATCGCAGGTAAAAAGCCGACCAGATCAGCGGCTGTCCATACCGGCACACTAAAAAACTCATGCTTTCACCGCTTGAAAGCATGAGTTTTTTTGACAGCCTATATATTCTCCGACCACGGATTGTACAGGCAAGCTTCTTCGTGTTGTCGGCCAAGCTGCCGAAGGATGAAATATCTTCAAAGCGGCATCGGTGTCCGCGCAATCAGAAGGACTGCCAGAATTGCACCGGCAAATGCTGCCGCCCCTACGACTGCCAGCATTTTTTTGTTGGGCCGCCTCTTCGTTGCTTTGCAAATCAGTGCAGCACAAGTCACGCAGACAGCCGCAGCAGCAAGCGCGATGCCCAGCATTTCCCATAACCAAGACAGCTCATATAAGATTCTCATGTGTTCATCGCCTTCCCTTCTGTTCATCGCAAAACCGCTGCTTTTTCTAAATCTGTTCGTATTCCGCGAACGGCTCACCGGAGATTTCGAGTGCCTTATCCCTGTACCGGCAGCTCCACCGCAATCGTGGTGCCCTTCTTCGAGCTCTCCTCCACCCGGACGCAGCCACCGTGGAGATTGGCGATCTCCCACACCAAAGAAAGCCCCAGCCCAACGCCGCCGTACTCCCGGCTGCGGGACTTATCCACCCGGAAGAAGGGCTGAAAGATGCTCTGTTGGTATTCCTCCGGGACGCCGCAGCCGGTGTCGGAAACGCGGATCAGAAGCTTTTCCGGCTCCTGCGTAACAGAAACCTTCACCGAGCCGCCCGAGCGGTTGTACTTGACTGCATTTTCCGTCAGGTTAAAAAGCAGTCGGTAAATCAGTGCATCACTGCCGATGAGGAAGCCGTCTCCCTCCATCTCCAGCGTAATATTGCGCTTTTCTGCCAAAAGCGCGAGATCTGTGAAGACCTCCTCAACCATCGGGGCAAGCTGAATCTGCTCGTTTCGCGCCACCTGCTGCAAATTGCTCATTTCAAGCAGCGTTTTGGTCATCTGTGTCAGTCGCTCCGTCTGTTCCCGCAAAAGCGCGAGAAACTTCGCCGTTTCCGGCAGCATATCGGGATGCTCCGCGGAGAACAGCTCCAGCTGCGCCTGCATCAGTGCCAGCGGCGTGCGCAGTTCGTGGGCAGCGTTGCCGGTGAACTGCCGCTGGGCGGCAAAGGCGTTGTCCAACCGCTCCAGCATCTGATTGAAAGAGTAACTCAGCTGTCGAAACTCCGGCAGAACATTCTCGTTAATCCTCATATCCGCCAGGTTGTTCAGCTGCACCTTCTCCACCTGAGACACAAAGCTGCGCAGCGGCTTGAGGGCGCGTCCGCTGACAAAATAGGCCAGAACGCCGCTAAGCAGTGTCACCACTGCCGTAATATACCAGTTGGTCATGCGAAAGCGCCCTTGCGCTCCGTTGACAACAATGGTCAGATCCTCATCGGGCGTTACGAGCTGCGGATTAAAGCTCTCTGCGCCTTCACTGTTCATCATAACCGTGTCGCCTCCCTGTAAGGTGTCCGCGATTGTGTCCATATAGTACACACCGGAGGAACAGAGCAGCAGATTCATGACAACACAGGTGACACCGATGAGCAGGACAGTCATCAGAGTGATGCGCCACTGCAAGGAAAGTCGCTTCATGTTTCCTCTCCTCCCATCAAATAGCCTTCGCCGATGCGATTACGGATGGGGTCAAACCCCAACGCAGCGCGGAGCTTCTTGCGCAGGGCGGAGATATGAACCCGGATAGAATTGCTGAAGCTGTCTACGCTGTTATCCCAGACGTGCTCCATCAGCTCTTCCTGACTCACAGGCCGTCCCTGATGTACCATCAGATATTCCAGAATGCCCGTCTCCTTACGTGTGAGTGTCAGGGGCTGCCCATTGACGGCAGCGGTGCGGGAGCGTGTGTCGAACGTCAGCTCCCCGCAGGTCAGCAACACGGCTTGCTGGGTGAACTGCCGCAAGGTCAGGCTGCGGATGCGGGCCTCCAGTTCAGCCAAGTGAAAGGGTTTTGCAAGATAGTCGTTGGCCCCGGCATCCAACCCCTCAACCTTGTCCTCCACCTCGCCGCGTGCGGAGAGAATCAGCACCCGCGTCTCGCGGTCTGTCTGCCGCAAGGTGCGCAGCACGGTCATGCCGTCCTTTCCCGGCAGGTTCAGATCAAGAAGTACCAAATCGTAGCGCTCCACACCCAGAAGTTCCAGCGCCTTTTCCCCGTCGTAGCAGTAGTCCACACTGTATGCCAAGCGCCGCAAACTGCGGACAATCGTCTCGCATAGGGCGCGTTCATCTTCAATTACCAAAAGGTGCATAAGAGTCCCCCTTTTCATTTCCTTTTTCTTTATTATAGCAAAAGCAGATAAGATCTGCATTAAATTTTCGTTCTTAACAGGGATTTTATCTTTCCTGTGCTATGATGATGGCAGAAAAAGTGAAAGGGTGATAAATTTGAGCTGTGCAAAAAAAGCAGCGGCGCAGGCCACGTTGCTGGTTGTGGGTATCGCCATGCTGTGCTTCGGCGCATGGCGCGGCGAGGCCGCGACGGTACTGAGCAAAGCGATTAAATTATGTCTGGAGTGTGTAGGCATTGGGTAAGAAGTTTTCGGGCGCGTCACAGATTATGTCCCGCTTCCGCGGCTGGATACAGGCGGGGGCCGCTTTATTGACCAACCTGCACCTGCCGAACTTCCTCAAGGGCAAACTGTACCAAGGCGCAGGGAAAACCGTCTGTGTGCCCGGGCTGAATTGCTACTCCTGCCCGGCAGCCTCCGGCGCTTGTCCCATCGGGGCGTTTCAGGCGGTAGTGGGCTCTTCCAAGTTCAGTTTTTCCTATTATATCACAGGCTTTCTCATTTTGCTCGGCGTCCTGCTCGGACGCTTTATCTGCGGTTTTCTGTGCCCCTTCGGCTGGTTTCAGGAACTGTTGCATAAAATTCCCACGAAGAAGTTCTCCACAAAGAAACTCAAGCCCCTGCGATACCTCAAGTACGCCGTACTGCTGGTGATGGTTTTCCTGCTGCCGGCGTTCCTTGTAAACGATGTAGGCATGGGCGACCCGTTCTTCTGTAAATACCTCTGTCCGCAAGGCGTGATGGAGGGGGCCATCCCGCTGTCCCTTGCCAATTCCGGTATCCGGTCGGCGCTGGGGAGCCTGTTTACATGGAAATTCGGTATCCTGCTTGCCGTGATCGTGCTGAGCGTAATATTCTACCGTCCCTTCTGCAAGTGGCTCTGTCCGCTGGGGGCGTTTTACGCACTGTTCAACCGGGTATCTCTCTTTCAGATAAAGGTGGACAAAAACAAGTGTGTATCCTGCGGAAAATGCGCCAAAGCCTGCAAGATGGATGTGGACGTAACGAAAGCGCCCAACCATACCGAGTGCATCCGCTGCGGAATGTGCATACGCACCTGTCCGACGGGCGCCGTGCGCTTCCGTTACGGCTTCGGAGACGGCAAAGATAAAACAAAGGCGGCAAAAAAAGCCGCAGAAAAACAATAAACAATAATAACAAGGAGAAACAAAACAGATGAAAATGAATAGAACAAATACGGCCGGCCGATTGCTGGCACTGCTGCTTCTCGCCCTGATGATGTTGTCTTTGACAGCCTGCGGCACAAAGAACGGAGACAAAGCGGACGGAATGAGCAGCGAACCGAAGAATGCCGAGGAAGCGGTCGCCATGCACAAAGATCTGATGGCGCAGGAAAACGCCATTCTCTCGGAGAACACAGCCCTTTGGGAAAAGGTATTCATGGCAGCCGACAAGGGCATGACCATGCAGGAGGACGGCAAAAACTACGGTGATTTCCTACTCAGTACAATCGAATCCGCCAAGGATCAGTTTACGGAGGATGAGCTGAAGCTGCTCAAGGAGGGGGCGGAGAAGATCCGCGACATTGAAACCAAGCTGACCATGATTGAGGAAAAGTACCCCGAGGCAGCACAGGAATCTACGGATGGCGCTATGAGCGTGCCCGCAGGCAACGACACGACCACGCCGCCCGATGACGGCAGTATGCAGAAATCCGATGACGGCAGCATGCAGAAATTCCCCACCTTTGAGGGCAAGGACCTGGATGGAAATACGGTGAAAAGTGACGAGCTGTTCTCTGCCAACGCCGTCACCGTGGTGAATTTCTGGTTCACCACCTGCAACCCCTGCGTGGGCGAGCTTGCTGAGTTGGACGCACTGAACAAAGAGCTTGCGGAGAAGGGCGGCTCCCTCATCGGCGTCAACACCTTCACGCTGGACGGCGACGAAGCGGCAATTTCCGAAGCAAAGGATGTACTGGCCAAGAAGGGCGCTACCTATCAGAATGTGTATTTTAACTCCGATGGTGAGGCGGGAAAGTTTACCACCAACATCTTTGCCTATCCTACCACTTATGTGGTTGACCGCAACGGCAACATCGTGGGCGAACCCATCGTAGGCGCCATCACGGAAAAAAATCAAGCGGAGACGCTGCAAAAGCTCATCGACCAGGCTCTTGCCGCCGATGCAGGCTGACAAACGGATTTATCCTCTCAGAAAAGTAAGGTGGCTGTCCTTTTAAAGGGCAGCCACCTTACTGCTTTTGGGAAATAGTATGGAGCGCGGGTTATTCGCCCGCGCCCCTGAAGATAAGACTTTTACTTTTTGAGGATTTACAGTGATTTTTTCTCCCGCCGCCTGATTTTCCATACGATCAGTGCAACGCATCCGGCAAAAGATGCACATAACGCGGTGCTCCACAAATTCATTTGACCGCTGTCACCGGTCTGCGGGATTGTAACCGCGCGCCAGCCGGCATACACAGTCCTGTCCCCGGTCAGATAAATGTCTGAGACCTTGTTCACAAGGCTCTGTTCGCTGTACCAGCCGACAAAGGTATACCCGTGCCGAGTGGGAACATACTTGGTCAAATCAATGTAGGTATTGTACGTTTCCCGCACGCCGGGAATAGCACTGCCGCCGCCTGTTTCAAAGCGCAGCGTGTAGTAGTTGACGGGCGGATTGTTGTCGCCGGTATGCGTCCAGTGGGCGTAGACGGTGGTATTTGCAGAGAACACGGTATCCGTCGTGATCTTTGTGCCGCCGCTCTTTTCGGTGTACCAGCCGTTGAAGCTGTGCTTGCTGCGGGAAGCATCGGGCAGAGAGGTCAGCTTCTGCTTGGTGGTGATCATGCTGCCGACAGAGGGCGTACCGTCGTTGCCGTCAAAGGTGACGGTGTACTCCGTGGGCGTAGGCGGCGCATCCTCCTCGAAGATGGCCTTGACCTCCACATCGCTGCCGGGCATAGTGAACTTGTCGTCCCTTACCGTCACGTCGCCGCTCATAACCTGCCACTCCTTAAAATGGTAGCCCGCGTTTGGCGTAGCGGTCAGGGTAATCTCTGTGCCGACCACGGCTTTTGCGTGAGAGGCGGAAGCCGTTCCGTTTCCGTCCGTTTTCACGGTGACGGTGTACTCCGTGGGCGTGGGCGTCGCATCCTCCTCGAAGATGACCTTGATCTCCACGTTGTCGCTCGGCATGGTGAACTTGTCGTCCCTTACCGTCACGTCGCCGCTCATGACTTGCCACTCCTTAAAATGGTAGCCCGCGTTTGGCGTAGCGGTCAGGGTGATTTCCGTTCCGGCCGTCGCCGAGGCGGGATCCGCGCTGCCCGTGCCGTGACCGTCGTCCCTGACGGTGACGGCGTATTCCGTCTCGGGAGCCTTGGCTATCGTGATGGAAAACTCCCTAATATCTTCACCCAAATCGTTTACCGCCATGACGGTAAAGACCTCGGTCCCTTCCCCGGCAGGCGTGCCGCTTATCTCTCCTGTGTCCTCGTTTAGGCTAAGTCCCTCGGGCAGGACGCCGCTCACAATGCTCCATGTGATGGGCGCGGTACCCTTGGCGGTCAAGCGGTTGCTGTAAGCCTCGCCTTCCATGCCGTCGGGCAGGCTTTCCGCGACGATTGTCGGCGGCATAGGGGGTCGGTTATCGATAAGCTTCACCCGAATCGCGGCTGTTACCGCAGGCTCCGGCTGCTGAAAGATGTCTCCGTCATCTTCGCTAAGCACCGGCGTGCCGATGATGGTCTGCCAATCCACGGACTCCGCATCATAGGACGATTCATCCCATGCCACGTCGATCCAGCGCCATGCGCCGTCAACGGCATTGATGCACACATTTTCCGGCAAGCCAAGCTCTGCAAAGGGCGTGCCGAACGGCTTATCGGTAATGGGATCCGGTTCATCGATATTGCTGATGGTGTTTTTGATGGCGTTGATTTTGATGGTAATCTCCGTCGGCTTGTGGAGACGCAGGTCGTCCGGCGTGAATACCACCGTCACATCGTGTTCACCCGGAGTCCGGAGGTAGAACGGCGGGGTATTCTTGAAGGAGAACGTGCCGGGGGCGACGGTATCCGTACCCTTGACCTTTGCCACGCCGCCGACGAGCGTGCCGACTTCACCGTTGTAGGTTTCCACCTGAAGCTTTCGCCATGTGAATATGGTGTTGTCGGGCAACGTAAAATCGCCGTTCTTCCATCGGAATACGGGCAGCTGCGTGATCTCCGTCTCGGCCGGGTCAGGCTGCAGCTGAACCTTTCTCACGGCTCGGAGGTCGGTGCCATCGGGTATGGTGAAATACTTCTCCAATTCGGCGCGGTTGACTTCGCCGTAGATGGTCTGCTCCTCAAACGAATTGGGGTCGTAGGTCGAGCTGTCCCATGAGGTGACGACATTCATACCGAAGTCCATCCCTGTTCCCTCGGGATCTTTTTCATCGCCCACCGCATAAAAGCTGAATGAATCCGAGAGATTCAGCTCCTCAAATGGCGTTCCGAATTTTTCATTGGTAATGTGTCCGGCCCTGGTCTCCTTGAATGTGCGGGGAACGACGTTCACATCAACGGTGCATTTCGCCTTGTTATACCGCTTCAGGTTGTCGGGCGTGAAGATGATCTTCAGTTGCAGCTGCCCCGCCTGCAATAGCGTGCTCGCCGTCAATGAATGTCCGTATATTTTCTGATCTTTGTCCAGCGTGAATTTGCCGGAAACCGTTTCGCCGTTCACCGTGGCCGTTCCGCCGGAGAGATATTTATCGGCAAACACAAGGAAGCACAGGTCTCCGCCGTAGAGCTGCTTGGAATAGGTGGGCGGCTCCAGCGTGGGCGTAAAGACGCGGTCGTCAATAAGCGTTATTCTGGCGGTTGCCTTGACCGTGTTTGTCGGCTCCAGCCCATCCGTGAAGCCGCTCTTTTCAACATGCAGCTCGCCGGTAATGATCTGCTCGCCATATTTGTTCGGGTCATAGGTGGAGCCGTCCCATGTCACGGGCACGGGACTGTAACTCGCGCCGGTGTTGGTCTCAACCTTGACGCCGAAAGGGGAAAGGGGAAGCCCCAGATCCTCAAACGCCGTGCCAATGGGCTTGTCCGTGATGATCACGTCGTCCGGGACTCTTGTGATCGTGCGCTTTGTCCCCGTCACGGTAATAATACATTCCGCCGTGGTGTATGCCTCCGTATCGTCGGGGGTAAAGAGGATCACCATGCGGTTTTCGCCCGGGTGTACTCTGCCGCCTTCATAATACTTGAAGCTGAACGTGCCGGGAACGACGACGCCCGTACTCTCGGCCTTCGCTTCGCCGCCCCTGAGCGCCCTGTCGGTGTACTCATTGCCGACATAGGCCGGAAGGCGCAGCGTGGGCGGGGTGGTGATGACCGTTTTGGCAGGCTGCAAAAGCTCTCCGTAAGCCGTATGACAGGTTTCGCAAACAGCCTTCTCCGTGGATGTAGCCTTGCCGCCGGAGCAGTTGCCCGTTTCGGTATGGCTGCTGTCCGCGTTACAGGTGCGTGTGTGCGTTCCGTTGCCGTTGGAGGTCCATTCACCCCAGCTATGATTGTGCACCTCCCATATGGCATAGATGGTTGTGCTCATATCAACCCCATGTACTACCAGACACTCGGTATAACCGCCGTTTCCGCCATATATCGGCGTACCAGTCCGATAATTCGCCCAACCTATGAAGGTATATCCATCACGGGTTGGAATTATTTCTGATATGGGAACCCATACAGCAAATTCCGAGCTGGTCACGCTCTGACTTGGCGGCGCGCCGCTGCCGCCGTTGGCATCGTAATGCAGCGTATAGGTGTATTGGGTGGCAGCGGGACGGGCTGCCCCGCTCCTCGTTTTTGGCATCATAGTATTGGATGTCCCTGCCGGGTCTGCGCCGTAGGCCTCATGGCATTCATACAGGCCGCCCGTTTCCGATGCGCGTGCGGCAACCTCTCCATCCGCCGCAAAGACCGTCGCGGGCATCATGGTCAGCACCATACAGCATAGAAGCAGAATGCTGAGTATTCGTTTCTTCATGTCGTTTTTCCCTCCTGTTCCTGCGGGTCCGGCTTGCCTGTCCCGCCTTTTTTCCGGTTTTCTCTGATCCTGAACCGCATGCACAGCGCGGTGATTGCCGCCGCAGCGGCAAAGGATACAACGGCCACCAGCACATAGCCGCCCGCATCCTCGCGCAGCAGCATCGCGCCGAACACGCCCCATGCGGCGGTCTGTCCCGGCCTGACAACCGTGCTCATCGCCTGCATCAGCACCGCGAACAGCAGCATACACGCGGCACTCAGTCCGTATATATCATGCTGCTGCCTTCGGCGGGTGTTTTTCCGTACCCGCTGCCGGACGAGTGCGACCCGTCTTGCGGTATCGTACATACAGTTTGACCCTCCTCTCCGGTTTGTCTGAAACTGTGGCCTAAAAACCCTTTCACTTATATAGGTACATAAAATCGGAAAAACTCTCACCCAAAACGCAAAATTTTCCAAAAAAAATTTGAGAGCCGCCAAAAAAGCAACTCTCAAGGTGTGAATGTTCGGTTATTTCATCCGCGATAAACGGAACGTAGACAGCCTTCCCGCCGCTACCAGCAGCACCGGCAGAGCGTAGGCCACATACTGCGCCGCACCGCCGTAGGCGATGAGCAGATTGTAAACGGCATGGAGGGTGATGGCCGCGCCCAGCAACCCCCAGGTGCCTGCAATTTTCAGCCATGTCCGCTGCCACGCATAGGCAAGCCCGCCGCCCACGATCAGACCGCAGAGGACGTGCATGGCTCCCGTGCCGAAGCCACGGAAGAAGATGAAGGAGAAACGGTCTGCTCCGTTCTGAATGAGATAGCACACGTTTTCAAAGGTGGCAAAGGCAAGGGCAACTGTTATTGCGGCAGCCTTGATTTTATCCCCCTCCGGCTCAAACACCAGAAGATAGAACACCAGCGGCAGCAGCTTCATCATCTCCTCCACCACCGGCGCAATCTCCGCCGTGGCGGCAAGGGCGTCCGCCTGACACACCGACGCGAGGAAAGTATTGATGTAGGCCGAAAGCAGGCACACACCCATTCCGACGATGCAGAACAGAAAAAAGCGGAGATGCCGCCTGCCCATGCACAGAGCAGCCACCAGCAGCGGGGACACCATGCACAGAAATATGTTTTCAATATAGGTCATGCGTCCACCGCCTTTCTCACAGCGGGCAGCAGCCCCAATATGGTCAGCGTCAGCAGCATATCGCACCAGAAGACGGGGCTTGCCGGGGAAGTATCCGGCCAGAAGCAGCCCGCCGTCCAAAGCAGGTACTCCGCGAACGCAAAGCACAGCACGCCGATGTGGAAGTACCGCATATTCCGCGCCGCGCCCGTCCGGGTCTCTGCATAGGCAAGCCCTCGAATGGCGCAGTAGGAAAACCATATCATCATGCCGCACCAGATCAGGTTGGAGAGAATATCCCCGAAGGTGCAGTAGAACGCCAGCAGCGGCACGCCGAACGCAGGCGCAAGCCATGCTCTGCGACAGCGGAAGCTGTGCTCATCTGCGCCTGCCAGCGTGGCCTGCAATATCCGCAGAAAAATCACACTGGCCACCCAGCCGAACTCCGACACATAAAACACCTTCGGCGTGGTATCGAACAGCAGCAGATACAGCGTCCAGTAGAGCGCGCCGAGGGCAAAGCAGCCGTAGAAGCACAGCAGCAGAAAATACGCCTGCCTGCGGCTTTTCCGGTAGGATATGCCCGAAAGCAGCGCGCCGACGAACGTGACCAGCAGCTGCAGCAGGTTCTCAATCAGCTCCATGCCGTTCCTCGCTTTCCTTATCCTGTGTGTCGTCCCGATTCATTTGCCGCAGCCGGAAGCACAAAACAGTCACGCACACGCCGAGAAGAAACGCCAGAAGTCCGATGACGATGTATCCCAAGGCCGCGCCGCCGTGAAAGATGCTTGCCGCCGTTTCAAAGCCCGCATAGCCGCCGGTTTGAATTTTTACGGCAATATCAGGCATGACGAAAGACACACCCACAATCAGCGCAAGGCACGCCGCCACAGCGGAAGCCGCGGTAATCGTATTGCGCCGCAGCCGTTTCTCCCGCTCCATCTTGGCGATGCGCCGCTTTGCCTCCGCGACGCGTTCTTCATGACTCCGCATTTGTAATCCCCTCCCGTTCCAGAAGCCTTCGCAGGCTTTCCTTTCCGCGATACACCATGTTGGTAATCTGCTTTACCGTTTTTCCCGTAACCTCCGCCGCCTGTGCGTAACTCATACCCTCAAAATAGGTCAGATATAGAACCTCCCGGTAATCCGGATTCATTTCACCCATGCAGAGGTGCAGAATGCGGTTTCGTTCTTCCGTTCGGATAACCTCCTCCACAAGCAGCTGCCCGTCCGATTCATCGGTCAGCTCGTCCAAACGGAACAGACACTTCCGCTTGCTCTTATGGCGCAGCGCCATATTCCGCGCCGTCTTATACAGATATGCCTTGAAGCCACCGTCCCGGATGCGAGGCTTTTTCGTGAACAGATAGGCGAAAACATCCAGCATCAAATCTTCTGCTTCGTGGACATCGTGCAGATACCCGTCGATATACAGGGTTAGCGGATTGCCGTATTTTTTCATCAGGGCCTCCAGCCCCGCATCGTCGCCGTTCAAATATCGGTGGTAAAAAGTCTCGTCGCAGGTCATAGCGTTCACTTCCTTTTTGCGGGTGCTCCAAATGCAGAGGGGTATCCGCCAGGCGCTTGCCCTGCCGGAATTTCGGTGCTGTTCCTGAAAGCGCGGATCGGACGGCTTTTCCGCGTTCTCTTGGTCAAATTATATCACAGGATACGTACGGATAGCAACCGGAACCGCAGATCATACCAATAGCACGCGCAGCCTGCCCAAGGTGCTTTTAGGTGAGGTCACACTTCGTCCTTTCTCCTCTGCTCCAAAAGCCAGGCTGTCATGTCCCGCAAAGTATCCTTCACCGGGCGCGGATGATATGCAAAGCATTCCGATGCTGCGGCATGGCTGAATTGTCCGTTTGAGGCAAGGACGGCAACGGAATAAGGTGTGAAAAACAGCGGCTTTCGCTTCTTCAGGCTTCGACGTTCATAGTATGGAGCCGCCAGCTTTGCAAACCCCAGTGGCAAGCAGATGGGTCGATACTTCTGCTTTGCGGTCTTTCCCACAAGCTGAAGCATCTTGCAAATGGTAACATAGTGGCCGGACAAAATGTATCCCTTACCGGGTTCTCCGTTCTCGGAACAGTCGAGAATGCCTTTTGCCACATCCCGTACATCCACGAAGTCATATCCGCCGCGAACGGCAAAGGGCAGCTTTCCGCGAAGAAAAGATTTCGCCATTGAGGTGAAGCTCCCTCCCTGTATGTCGCCCGGCCCGATGATGCCGGAGGGAAAGACAATGCTGGCATTCAGCCCGCGCTCCGCCGCATCGAAAACCAGCTCTGTTGCAGTTGCCTTGCTTTTGGCGTAATCTCCGTCCACAAGCCCCGGAGAGAATTCGCAATCTTCCGTAATGATGCAATCCTTTGACTTTTCCGGTATGGCATGAACGGAGCTGACATAGACCATTTTGCCCACATTATGCTCCATACATTGCCGGAGAACCCTCCATGTCCCGCCTACATTGACCTGATAGAGCTTCGAACCGGGTCTGGACGCGACAGAGACGATACCGGCGCAGTGAATCACACAGGTACGGCTGTCGGCATCCGCGAAGAAGTCTGTCAACGAGCTTTCCACGCACACATCACCGATGACGGTATGGACTTCTTTGGGGAGCAAATGGATATAGGGGTCATCACGCAGCACAAGCGCATGCACTTGCGCTCTGCGGCGTACCAGCTCCTCCGCAACAGCCCTACCGAGGAAGCCGGTAGCGCCTGTAACAAGATATTGATCAAACATGCAAAAAGCCTCCTCTCAAATAAGCATACAAGTGTTGATTATCTTTCACAAGTACAGTATACTTGAGAGGAAAGGCGGAAACAATCAGCACTTGCCATACGACTGAAAGAAAAGCAACATTGTCTGTTGAAGTGTTGCTTTTCTTTGTAAACTTTTTTGGGAGGGGCTCTATATGGAGAAAATGGACGCAAGGAAACGCTATACGCAAATGGTGCTCAAGCAGTCTTTTCTGAAACTGCTGAAGGAAAAACCCGTAAACAGAATTACGGTGAAGGAGGTTTGTGCGCTGGCGCAGCTTAACCGCGCCACCTTCTATGCCCATTACAGCGATTGCTTTGCCCTGATGGAGAGCATTGAGAATGAACTCATCGATGCCTTTGAGAAATCCCTTCGCTATGTCAATTTGTTTGATGTGACGGCACTGATCGAAGCCATTTACGATATGGTCGATCAGAATCAGGCCGCCTGCCGGGTTTTGATTCTGGGGAATACAAGCGCAACGGTCCTCATGCGGATGATTGCTTTGGCCAAGGAGGAAAGCATTGCTTACTGGCGGAAAGAGCTGCCCTATACCGACGAAACAGAGCTTGAGATGATGTATACCCATCTGTCAAACGGTTTGATGCATGTCGTTGTGGAGGGCTATGACAAGTACAGCAAAGAGGAAATGATCCACTTTGTCAACCGCGTTGTAAAAGCCAGTCTTTTGCTGTTTCAATCGCCCCAAAGTCCTCTTGCTTAACACAGCCTTTATGCCCGAACGGCATAATAAGCTTACAAAACGGTCGATGGTCAAGCCTCTCCGGCGTGCACGTCCGCCTCGTCTACTTGAACGGCGACGGCAGCGAAATTTACACCCACGACTTTGAATGATTATTTGTGTAATTTATAAATAAAATTTAAAGCGCCGCCCGCGAACCGCTTTCGGTTCGCAGACGGCGTGTTTTATTTGACAAGATTCGATATTTTTAAGTGAAATATTTCGCGCTGCGAAATGTGAAATTTGATGCTACGCATCAATTGAAATGAAATAAATCCCTACGCGCTGCAGCGCGGTTCACACACCACAGGTATTTCACGTTACGCAGCAACATTTCACTGCCCGAAGGGCAATTTCACAAATCCCGAAGGGATTTATTTCGTTGAAAAAAGAGCCTTGTCTTTTTGACAAGGCTCTTTTTTCTGGTGACCCGGACGAGAATCGAACTCGTGTTACCGCCGTGAAAGGGCGGTGTCTTAACCGCTTGACCACCGGGCCAGATGGTAGCGGCAAATGGATTCGAACCATCGACACTTCGGGTATGAACCGAATGCTCTAGCCAACTGAGCTATGCCGCCATATCTGCTCTATAATGTAGCGTAGATTATTATAATACACGTTTTTTCTTTTGTCAAGTGCTTTTTCACTGGAAAATTCTATATTTCTGTGTTATACTGTTCTCAAATTGCGCGATAAGACGTAAGGAAAGCGTGAGAAGGGAGAAAGCGCCGTGAAAATTCTGCTGAAAAAGCACTTCGGCTGGTTTTATGAAAAACTGAATAACGACGCCATCGACTCCTACGCGGCACAGGTTTCGTTCTGGATCCTCATTTCGTTCATTCCGTTCCTCATGCTGGTCTTAGCCCTTTTGCAGGTCATTCGGTTTGAAGACACCTCGCTTCTCGTGGCATTCGTTCAAATGCTTCCGCCGCCGGTGGAAGAAGTTGTCAGTTACTTATTTCAAGAGGTGCACGCGCCGCAGACGCTCATTTCCATGACGGCTATCACCTGCGTTTGGTCCGCTTCCACGGCTATGGTGGCGCTGATCAAGGGGCTTTACTCCGTTTTTGACGTTTCCAAAAACCACAACTATATTTTTATGCGTATTTTAGCCATTTTATACACGGTCGTGTTCGTCATGACGCTGCTTGTCAGCATGGGCCTGATGGTCTTCGGCGACATGCTGTATGAATGGCTCATCACGGTGATGCCGCCGGCGTTCCCGACGCTCATCAACCGCTTTAAGCCCATCATGTCCTATGTCCTGCTGCTGTTCTTCTTCTGGTTGATGTTCATTGCCATTCCGCGCAAGCAGGTATCCCTGCGCAACGCGTTTTTCGGCGCAGCGCTGGCTTCTGCCGGGTGGGTCTTATTCTCGTTTTTCTTCTCCGTTTTCGTGGAGAACTTCGCAAACTACGCCACCATCTACGGCAGCCTTGCCGCTTTGGTCATTTTAATGGTATGGCTGTATGCCTGCATGTTTATTTTGCTCATCGGCGGCGAGATCGCCATGTGGCTGCAGCACAGCGGCATCAACCGCGATGTTTCCGACCTGAAAACAGAACGTCGCCGCCGCAAACTCATCTCAGAGAAAGGAAACGATGCAAATGGCAAAACCGCAGACAAGAAGTGAAACCGCCCTGCAAAGCGCCGTGATGCGCTTTGGCGACGATGCGTTCCGCATCTGTTATATGCACACAAAAAGCGGCAAAGAGACGCTTACGCTGCTTTCCGATGTATTTATGCAGTACTTTTTAGACACGCAAACCTTTAAAAGCGAAGGCGAGGAGCGCCTTTGGGTGCTGCGCACAACGCACAAGACCTGCATGGACTATTATGCACAGAAAATTCGAAAAAAGCTGACGGACGAGCAGATTGCACAGCGCTCAAAAGACATGCCGTTTGAAACGCCGAAAGAGCTCTGCGACATTTTACGCCTGCATTACACGTTGCTGACGGCGGTGGCGCTGCACTACGGTGCAGGTGACAACACGCGCTTTATCGGACGCGTGACCGGAAAATCCGCTTCTGCCGTGCAAAATCAGCTGGAAAAAGCCAAAAAAGCCGCGAACATGAGCGAGGACGACCTGCGCGAATGGGTAGAAGCCCTGGAAACGCCGGACGATCTTCTGCACCGCGTGTATTATTCTGTTTTGAATGAATCGAAAGACCCGCATTTTACCGCGAACAGCCGCGCAAAGCGTCTGAAGCGCAATGTAGACCGCGCCATGCCGTTTGCGGCCGTAGGCGTCATCGTAATCTGTTTATTGTGCGTTGTCGCCGTACGCGCGGGATGGTTCGGCACGAAATACGTGCGCACGCCGGACGTGATTTTAGAAAGCGACACGCCGGTCTCGTCCGCCGCGGAAAGCGAAGTGAGCCACGTGACGCTGACTCCGGAGCCGACCGCTTCCGAAGACACGCGCGAAGCCGTGAACATGTCGCTTTCGATTTTTGTGCCGAGTGACAGCGGCCTTGACCAGTACAGCTACAAGAGTCTGCCCGCAGACGGTGCGGTGCTCGTGCAGAAAATGGCGGAAAAGGGCGCATTTCCGGAGGATGTGACGCTGGACGCGCTCGACTACGTTAAAGACGGCGAGGTTGTCTCCACGATGAAGAGCGGCGAAATGCTGGAGGTGCGTTTGCAGTTTTCCGGCGCTTTGCAGGAATATTTAGACTCCGCCAGCTCCACGTCTTCTCTGGAAGCCATTGCAAAGACGTTCCGTGCATTTTATGAAGCTGCGGGCATGACGCTTTCTAATCTTGAGGTGTATTCGGACGGCAAGCCCGTCACCGTGGGCGATATGCAGATCAACTGCACGTCGCTGATGTACGGCGAGCTGCCCGTTTCCGCCGTTTTGGACGGCGACACAAACGAACCTACGGAGGGTTGATTTTGATGAAAATACTCGTGATTGACGGCCAGGGCGGCAAAATGGGTGCGGCACTGACCGACCAGATTAAAAAGAATATGCCGGACGCGGAAGTCGTTGCCGTGGGCACGAACAGCCTTGCCACAAGCGCCATGCTGCGCGCCGGTGCGGACGCTGCCGCCACGGGCGAAAACCCCGTTGTGGTAAACTGCACGTGGGCAGACGTCATCGTGGGACCCATCGGCATTATTTTAGCAAACGCGCTTTGGGGCGAAATCACGCCGAAAATGGCGGCGGCCGTTTCCGAATGCGTTGCTAAGAAAATCCTGATTCCCGTCAACCGCTGCTCCGTAAGCGTAGTGGGCGTACAGGACAAGACGCTCTCGGAATACGTGCGGGATGCGGTCGCCATGCTGAAAAACATGCAGTGAGGAATATTGCGGCGACCGTGATGTTCTATGAAGTTGTGCGGCAAAGAAACGCTTTCCGCACATAACCTCGCCCGATTAGAACGCAAAAATGCGTTCTTAAAATATACAGGGGAAAAATTTGGGAGGAAAACGTATGAAAGAAAGAGAAAAATTCGGTTCTCGGTTGGGATTTATTTTAGTTTCAGCCGGGTGCGCCATCGGTATCGGCAATGTGTGGAAATTCCCGTACATTACCGGCATATACGGCGGCGCGGCATTCATCCTGATGTATCTTGTGTTCCTTGTGGCGCTGGGTCTGCCCATTATGGTGTGCGAATTCACCGTGGGCCGCGGCAGCCGCATGGGCATGGGCAAAGCGCTTGATACACTGGAACCGAAGGGCACGAAATGGCATCGCATGAAGTGGATCAGCATTTTCGGCAGCTTTTTGCTGATGATGTTCTACACCATGGTGGGCGGCTGGATGCTGAAATACGCATTTATGGAAGCAACCGGTACGTTTGTCGGCTTGGACGGCAAGGCGGTAGAGGGCGTGTTCGGCGATATGCTGACAAATCCGGGCACGCTGACGTTCTGGGCGATTGTCGCCATTGTTATTTCGTTCGGTGCATGCGGCTTTGGCCTAGAAAAGGGCATTGAGAAAGTGACGAAAGTCATGATGATTGCCCTGCTGCTTTTGATGATTGCACTGGCTGTGAACTCCGCATTTTTGCCGAATGCCGCGGCAGGCATCAAGTTCTACCTTGTGCCGGACTTCGGTGAAGTGGCAAAGAAAGGCTTCGGCAACGCGGTGTTTGCGGCGATGTCGCAGGCGTTCTTCACGCTTTCCATCGGCATCGGCTCCATGGAGATCTTCGGCAGCTATCTGGACCGCAAAAAGCGCATTACGGGCGAAGCGGTGAACATTGTGCTGCTGGACACGTTTGTTGCGCTGATGGCAGGTTTCATCATTATCCCGGTGTGCTTTGCCTACGGGGTGGAGCCGGGCTCGGGTCCGTCGCTGCTGTTCATCACGCTGCCGACGCTCTTCAATAACATGGCGGGCGGCAGAATTTGGGGCACGCTGTTCTTCATCTTCATGTCGTTTGCGGCACTTTCGACCATCATTGCGGTGTTCGAGGAGATTCTCGCATTCTTCATGGATATCGGCGGTTGGAGCCGCAAAAAGGCTGTGGGCGTGAACTTTGTGCTGATCACGGTGCTTTCCCTGCCGGCGATTCTCGGCTTTAATGTGCTTTCCGGCATTCAGCCGCTGGGTGAGGGCAGCAACATTATGGATATGGAAGACTTCCTTGTTTCTTCCAATCTGCTGCCGCTGGGCAGCCTTGTGTTCGTACTGTTCTGCGTGCGCAAAAACGGTTGGGGCTTTGAGAATTTCCTCAAGGAAGCGAATAAAGGCGAGGGCATTAAGTTCCCGCACTGGATCCGCCTTTACATGCAGTACATTCTGCCTCTGATTGTGGTCATCATTTACCTGAAAGGCTACTACGATATGTTCAGCGGCAAGAGCACGGCGGTGTTTGTGAGCTGGATGTGCTTTGCGGTGCTGCTGCTTTTCGTCATCTTCGGCGTTTCGATTTTTACGGGACGGAAGAAGACGGAAAGAACAAAGTAACCGTCAACGTGGGTTAAAAGTTTTGCTCAAGCTTTTTCAAAAGCTTGTCCGTTTTCAAAAATGAAACCTTTGGTCGTCGTCCGCAGACGACGAAACTCTTTTGCCTACCAAAAATCAGGAGAGGAGTTTCAAATGTCCGGTGGACATTTGAAATCGGGGAACCCTATTAAGGGGGGGCTCCGAAAAAACGATAGCTTTTTAGAAAATTAAAAGACCGCTGTATGATTTGCATTACGCACATACAGCGGTCTATTTTCATTTCCCCTCCAGCACAGTGCATTTACCGCACCTTGCACAGCCGTTGCAAATCATGCGGCTGCCGCATTTTTCGCACTGGGGGCCGAAGTATTTTTCGTATTTTCGCCCGGCGTCGAACAGGCCGTAATCGTCTTCGAGCTTGAATTTCATCGGCTTGCCCTGATACGATATGCCGGATTTATACGCCATTTCGCTTTGCACGCGCTTATTCGGCAGGAAGTACCGCCGACCGTCCTTGATGAAGTTTGTGCCCGTCTCGATAAAGCAGAACGTGACGTTTTGGTTTGCGCACTGCCTGTGCAGCGAGCGCACCCAGTCGTAATCGCACGGGCGCGCGCCGTCGTAGTTTTCGCCGCCGCAGATAACCTGCTCAATCTGCCCCATCGCGAGGTATTTTTCAATCTCTATGGGGCCGAGCAAGGGCGCTGTCATGATGCCCTTGTGCTTAAACGGCAGGCTGTGCAGAATGGGGATGCGCTCGTCCGCGCGGCGCTGATTTTCGCATGTGACGTTGAAAAAGATGTGCTCCCAACCGTCGCCCCAGTTATACGGCAAACATTTTTCTACGCGCTCCGGGCGCTTTGTGAGCAGGAAAAACGAGATGTCCCGCCGCTGATCCATGATCTCCCACGCTTCACGCCGCCACGGATCGGCCTGCTCCAAAAAGAAATCGGACGTCATGCACACGCGCAGCTGCTCGCCGCTTTTTACTTTGTAGTTGCCTGCGCGGTCGCGGCTCAAAGGATAGTGAAAGCCCGTTTTTGTGCGGTAAATTTCCGCGCCGTTATGCCCGCGCTGACTGTCGAGAAAATACATATAGCAGTGTGCGCAGCCCTCGCTGCACTTCACGCACCCGTGCCACGGGTTCCAAATATCGTGCATACCGTACCTCCTTATCGCAGGGTAAGAAGCCGAAAGACCTGCTCTGCGCTTTCGGCGAGATTTTCCGCCGCGGTTTCGGGGCGCATGGCTTCGTCTAATGTCGTCACGCCGCGCACGGCGGGGGAACGCCGTGATGCCGGCTTTGTTGCACGCTTCCGCGCCCTTTTCAATACCGCCCGCAAACGCGATGACGGGCTTGTGATACTTCTTAGCAAGCTTCGCCACGCCTACGGGCGCTTTGCCCATGGCGGTTTGGGCGTCCAATCTGCCCTCACCCGTCACGACGAAATCGGCATTTTTGATTTTTTCCTCTAAGTGCGTTTCCTCCATGACGATCTCAATGCCGGGCATGAGCTCTGCGTGCAGGAACACGCCGAGTGCGAAGCCGAGGCCGCCCGCCGCGCCTGCGCCGGGGGTATCAAGATTGCTTTCGGGATACAGTTCTTTCGTCAATGCGGCGTAATTTCGCATATAGCCGTCCATTTCGCGAATCATTTCGGGCGTAGCACCCTTTTGCGGACCAAAGACGGCACTGCACCCGTTTTCGCCGCACAGCGGGTTTGTGACGTCGCACGCCGCGCGGATGACGCAGTTTTTGAGCGCAGGCAGGGCATTTTTGTTCTCGATTTTCGCGAGCACGCGCAGCCCCTCTGCGCCGAACGGGACGGGGTTGCCGTCTTTATCCAAAAGATCGAACCCGAGGGCTTGCAGCATGCCTGCGCCGCCGTCATTCGTTGCGCTGCCGCCGATGCCGAGAACAAACCGCTTGCAGCCGCGATTTATTGCATCGCGCAGCATTTCGCCCACGCCGTAGGTGGTGGTTTTCATGGGGTTCCGCTTATCTTGGGGGACGCGCGGCAGGCCCGATGCCTGTGCCATTTCCAATATGGCGAGGTCGCCTTTGACGCCGTATTCCGCCGTGACCTTCTCACCGAGCGGGCCCGTGACCCGAACGCGCACCGTTTCGCCGTGCAGGCCCTCTGTAAGCGCTGCAGACGTGCCTTCGCCGCCGTCCGCCACAGGGCACACCACGCACTCGATTGCGCCGTCTGCGCGGCGTACGCCCTCTGCCACGGCCTTGCCTGCCTCTATGGAAGACAAACTGCCTTTAAACGAATCCATCGCAATCACAACGCGCACTCAAAACGCCCCCTAAGAATTTCTTTTCACCATAATAGCACATTTGTTCCCTGTTTTCAAGATGAAATCGGGCATGAAAAAAACGCAGGAAAGCACTTTGCCTTCCTGCGTTTTGTATTCTATGAAATTATTTGAGGGTAATGGGCTTTACAGGTTTGTTCTCCTCGCGGGCGCTGGTCTTGCCCTCGGGCTTGATTTCGCCTGCGGCAAGCAGGGAACGCTTTGTGAGAGACGGGCCGATGAGCTCATACACCAGCACGGAGAACAGCACGACGTTGCGCACGATGCTGCCGTCTGCAAGGGACGTAGCGGTGAGCGCCATGCCGAGCGCCACGCCGGCCTGCGGCAGAAGCGTGATGCCGAGATGCTTTTTGATGTGGTCACTGCACTTTGTCATAGCGCAGCTGATGTAAGAGCCGGAGATCTTACCGAGCGAACGGAAGACGATGTAAATGATGCCGATGAGCAGCACGAGCGGGTTGCTTAAAATATTCAAATCGAGCTCCGCGCCGGAAAGCACGAAGAACAAAATGTTGATGGGGCCTGTCCAGCGATCCAGACGGCTCATCAGCTCTTCGGAAGCGCTGCACACATTGCAGAAGACCGTACCGGTCATCATGCAGACGAGCAGCAGAGAGAAACCGATCTTCACGCCGCCGAGCTCAAATTCCATGGAGGAGATACCAACCATGAGAAGTACGAAGGCGACCGTGAGGGACAAACGCTTACTGCGGGAGTGGAAATAGGTCTCTAACCAGTTGAGCGCAAGGCCGGAGAGTGCGCCGAGCACGAGGGAAATCACGATCTCGATGATGGGCTCTAAAATGACGCTGACAACGCTGATGCTGCCCATTTCGAGCGCGCCGGCGATGCCGAAGGACACGGAGAACAGCACGAGGCCCACGGCGTCATCGATGGCGACGACCATGAGCAGGAGCTTTGTGAGCGGGCCGTCTGCCTTATACTGGCGCACAACCATGAGCGTAGCCGCCGGAGCCGTAGCCGCAGCGATGGCGCCGAGGGTGATGGCAGAGGGCAGCGAAAGGAGGGCGGGATTGATGAGATGCAGGACAATGAGGGCGATATCGACCACAATAGTCGTGATAACCGCCTGTAGAATGCCGACGGTGATGGCCTGCTTACCCATCGTTTTGAGCTGCGAGACGCGGAACTCGTTGCCGATGGCAAACGCGATGAAGCCGAGCGCCGTCTGCGTGATGACGCTGAGGCCCTCCACCTGCTCCAGAGAATTGAAGCCGATGTACGGAATGTTCAGCGCGCCGAGACAGAACGGACCGATGAGCAGACCGCCGACGAGGTACGCCGTAACCGCAGGCAGATGTACGAGCTTTGCCAAGCGGGACATCAGCAGACCGACGACCAGAGCGATGCCCAGACAAATCAGGGTTTTTTCCACTTTTTGAACACTTACCTTTCTTCGAGGTACGCGTGCGGCCACACAGGAAAGTGCCGGTCTCCGCCCCTCCATTTATCTATCGTTTTTCCCGTGATTGGGAAAAAGCAGGACTCCAAAAAATTTTACAATAAATTCACGAATATGTCAATATTCCTTGGCACTATGTTTCCGCGGAAAACATTTTTTCCCGTTGTTTTGCTGAATATGGTAAGTCGTGAAGTAAAACCTGTTGAAGGAATAAAGTTTTGCTCAAGCTTTCTGCGCGGACAGCTAAAAGCAAGCGTAAATGAAAAAATCCCTCTGACAGAGGGAGCTTATAGCTTTTGAAAAATAAAAAAGAACCACATTTCTGTGATTCTTCTAAGTGTTGGCGCCAACCTATCGTCCCGGGCCGTTGCCAGCCGAGTATTTTCAGCACAAACGAGCTTAACTTCTGTGTTCGGTATGGGAACAGGTGGACCCTCGTTGTAATCAACACCAACTATTCTGTTTGCCGTCTCATCTGACGACTTTGTTATAATACCACATCTCTTTCTAAATTGCAAGCCTTTTTTTAAAAAAACTTCAATAAATTTTGAAAAAAGCAAAATATGGTATACCAAACATTTTGCACACCATATTTTGTAGGTTATTCTTCTGTGTAATCACCGGTGTCGTCGGTATAGTCGCCCGTATCATCGGTGTAATCCCCTGCGTTGTCCGTATAATCGCCGGAATCGTCCGTGTAGGTGTCGCCAGCGGTGTCTGTTGTATCGGTGTTATCGGTGCTGTCGCCGTTCGGATCGGGGGTCGGCGTGGGGGTTGGCGACGGCTCCGGCGTTTTGTTGCCGAGGAGATAATCTGCCCAAATGGCGCAGCCCTCGTCATTTAAGTGGATGCACAAGCCCTCGGGGTCAGCGCAATACTCCGCGGGAAGGTAGCCCTCTGTACAGAATGCGGCGATGTTTAAGAACTTCAGGTTCTTTTTGCCCGTGCAATAGGTCTGCATCGCTTCGTTATACTGCGCGATGGTGCCGCTGCTGAGCCCCTGATAGTCAATCCACTCCAGCATGGGCGTAACGGCCTGCACGGTAATTTCAAGGTTCGGGTACTTCGTTTGCAGCGCGGAAATAACTGCCTGCGCAGTGGACGTGACGTCGGAGACGTCGTTATACGTGAGGTCTTCCTTGCCGAGCTGAATGTAAAGCTTCGTCGCGGAGAAACGGTCGATGGCTTCCGTGACGGTGAGAGCGGTGTCATCGTCGAGCCACAGGCCGCCCTCACTGCCGTTTAATTCGTCCTGCGCTTCGTCCCACGAATAATCGCTGCGGGTCATGAATTTCGCATCGCTCAAAGCGGTGGTGCTGCCTGCACCGTCCGTGACGTAGTTTTTCAGGCACGTCGTCATGCTGTCGCCGATGAAAAGCGCGCCGTCGAAAGCGGAAGACGGCGTAGGCGCGGCGGAAGCGGTGTTTTCTGCCGGTGCAGCGCTGGCCTGCGGTTTTACGGTGGAGAAGAACTCCGGCTCGCCGTCTGCGGCGATACTGCTGATGGGTGTGCGCACACCGGCAGCGCTAGCCACGCCGAGGGCAACAAGCGCCACGAGCACGGCGGCGGTGCAGACAACCGCCACGCGGAACTTGTTGATCTTCTTCTTTTTATGAGGCACGCCTGCTTTTCGCGGCGCTTTCGGGGCTTCCGTCTTCTGCGGGACATTCTGTGCGGCCTGCTCTGCGGCTCGCCTTGTGCGTCGCTCCGCACGGGCGGCTGCGCGCTGTGCCTGCCGCTCTTCCTCGCGCATAGCAGCGGGGCGTTTTCTTTTATTCGCCAAAATATAGTCATCCTTTCGGAATATTTCTTTGTTATCTTGGGTTTATTGTACGGCGCGGGAAAGATTCTGTCAAGTAAAGAGGACACCGCGCAGCGCTGCGGGTGCCCTCTTTTACGGTTTATTTAAATTTATACGCTTTATGAATATTTACACGCGCGTGAGGCGCACGGCCATGTACTCGTGGCCCGGCAGCGCAATGCGGAACTTGCCGCTGTGCACGCCGGCATCGGTGATGGTCATGTTCCACGTATCGATGACCTCCACGCGCCAGTTTTCGCCCGCGGGCTTTACGAAATCGCGGAAGCTCGGGCGACCGAAGCCGTAGTAGTGAATTTCGTAGCCGGTGACGGGGATCATCTCGTCCGGCACGGCGACAGTCTCATCAAATGCGCCGGGGCCTTGCTTTAAGCCGAGACCGGGCGTCTGCGTGAGAATTTCATGCAGGAAGCGGATGCGCGCGGGGCTTTCGCCGTGCAGCTTGCCGCCGTGGCTCCACCACAAGATGTCTTCGGGGTTCATGAAGGTCTCGCCGTGGCCTGCGTAGCCGCCGCGCATGGAAGCTTCCCAGAAGCGGCGGGTGAGCTCCTGCCCGGAGATATTGCCCCAGCCCATATCGATATTGCCTTCGTAGGCAATTTCATCCCACACGATAGGCTTTTGGTAGCGCGTGCGGTAATCGGTGGTGTATTCCACGTGACGGTAGAGATCCTGGCGCTGCAAGCTGCAATGCGTAATCCACGGACGGGTGTGGTCGTAGAACGGTATGCAGTTGTGGATGGAACGCATGTGGTTGTACGGATCTTTTTTGCAGAGCAGGTCTGCGTAGTGCTCCCAGTCCTCAAGCTTCTTGGCGCGCATGAGGTCGTATTCGTTTGCAAGGCTCCACCACACGTTGCGGTAGGCGGAGAAGCGCGCGATGACGTAGTTCCAGTAGAGGTCGTCCTGCTCGCGGTTCATGACGGAGAAGCCCCAGCGGTCGTAGGGGTGCATAACGATGATGTCGGCCTCGATGCCGCGCTCCTGCAATTCTACGATGCAGCGCTCCATGCGGCGAAAATGCTCGGGGTTAAAACGTGTAAAATCCCAGTTGTTGCCGGAAAAATCGACGGAATACGAGAAGTTTTCTTCGGTGAGGTTTGAATTATCGACCGGGGTGCCCTCATACGGGAAGGTCTCCGGGTCGCGGAAATTGTGGATGTAGTGCTTTGGAAAGACGCAGAAACGCATTTTGTTGAAGTAGCCCTTATCGAGCTCCTCGAGCGTTTGCTTGTGCACTTCTTCCGGCTGGTGCGCCCACGCGTAGCACGTGGTGCCGACGGAATAGTACGGCGTGGTGTCTTCATAGGCGAAATGGTACGTGTTCGCAATACGCACCGGGCCGTGGTTATTGCCGGTCGGCTCCGTTACGGTGAAATCGCCGGCAGACTCCGCTTCCGGGAAGCTGCCGACCGTTTCATAGACGTAATCGCCCGTAAAAGAGGGCATGAAGCGCACTTTATAAACGCCGTCGCCGTCATAGAAGCCGTCTACCGTGACGATTTCGTTTTTGCTGCGGAACGTGGCGGAAACGGACTGCTCCGTAAACGGGTTGCCCGCAGACGGACCTTTGAGGGAAACTTCAAAAAGCCCCCATTTTTCTGCTGTATTCATTAGATGTCACTCCTTATTTCTCGATGACGCCTTCATAATTCATGCCGAAGCCGTAGTCGTAGGCGTGACCGAATTCATCCACGTGCACTTCAAGGTCAAACGGAACATCTTCGCAATGCTTTTCCACGGTGTCCATGTCCTTCGGCATCTGCACGGGCAGACGGCCGGTGGGATCGTAATCGCCGAAGACGACGTCGAGCACCGCGGCGCGGGAAACCCCGAACTCGACGACGATGCCGTCCGCTTCACGCTCAAACTCGTGCATGACCATGGGGTTGTTGATCGCTGCGCAGACAATGACGGGCTTGTCTCCCATCGCTTTACGGCAGTTTAGAATGTTATCGAGGTCGCATTCATTATAGGCAATGTTCGTTTTGCCGCGGTAGCTGCGGTTCGTGAAATTCTCGCGGAAATCGCCGCCCGCAATACTCACTTCGCGCGCGTTCACCGCCGTATAGGGGCGGTACTGGAGTGTGATGGGCAGGTAGCCGTTGCCGCCGTTTGCGACGTCTTCCGTAGAATACGCGTTGCACGCAGGGCTTTCCACAAAGACAAGCGCCACGTCCGCTTCCTCAGGCGTATGGACGCGCACGCCGTATTTCGAAATCACCTCGTCCGTCACGGGGTCTTCCGTGTGGGCGGGAATATCGTTGCGCATGAAGCCCTTCATGGTGCGGAGCTTGCGCTGCGGCACGTAGATTTTGATACCCTTTTGGAGCGGCAGACAGTGATTGCGATTCTTTAATAAGACGACAGATTTGCGTTGTGCGTCATAGCCGTGGGCGCAGAATTCCGCGTTGCCGACAATCTTGGCGGACTCTTCGGGATCGAGATACGGGTTCTCGAACAGGCCGCACCGGAAAATATTTTTGAGCAGACGTGCGGCGGAGCGCTCCATTCTGGCGCGCATGGCTTCTTCGCCGACCTTTTCGCAGCCGATTTGATACGCTTCCATGATGGGCGCAATCTCTGCGTTGCCGCCGAACTGGTCTACGCCGTTCATGATGGCGACGAAGCAGCGCTCGCCCTCGGTCATGTTTTCCATATTAAAGCAGCGGCTTGCAAACGTATCCATAATGGGTGCGGGATCCTGCGTGATGCCCCAGTCTGTGCAAACGACACCCTTAAAGCCGTATTTTTCGCGCAGGAGGTCTTTGATGAGATACTCGCTGTACGAGTTGCCGACGTTTTTGCCGTTTTTGGTGTCGAGGCCCCAAGAAACCGTGTAGTACGGCATGACGGCAGAGGCGCTTTCGGTGGGACCGTCTAATTTAAACGCCGCTTCCGTAAACGGTTTTCTGTGTTCTTCGGAATTATTGCCCGGGTAAACCGCGTATTTGCCGTAGGCATAGTGTGCATCGCGGCCGGCCTCACCCGTGCCGCCGCCCGGCCAGTGCTTGACCATGGTGTTTACGCTGTCATATCCCCAGCCGTTTTCGGAATTTTGGGTGGTCTGCATACCGTCGCAGTACGCCTTGACCATTTTCTTTGTCATTTCAAGATTTTCACCGAGCGTATCGACAAAGCGCATCCAGCGCGGCTCGGTGCAAAGGTCAATCTGCGGGCCGAGCGCCGTGGTGATGCCGAGCGCACGGTATTCTTTCGACGCATCCTCCGCGAACCGGCGGACAACCTCGGGGTCAAAGCACGCGGCAAAACCGACACCCTCCGGCCACTTGCTGACGTCACTGCCGGCGGTTTTAAACTCTACGCTGCCGCTGCCGCGCGCACCGTTGCGCGGGTCGGAGGAAATGTTCACCGGGATGCCGTGCGGCATGCTTTTGGCAAGCTTTTGCAGCTCATTGTTCCACTTTGCGGCAGTCTTCGCGTCTTCTACCGTAATCATGAGGACGTGGCGAATGTGCTCTTTGTTCATGAATTCCTTCTGCTGGTCGGTAAGCGTATACGCAGGGATATTTGCTTCCGCGTACTTTTGGCCGTTATATGTACCGCCGAACGGGCCGAACGCCATGGGCGGCACCGCTTGGTGCGGCGAATAGAGCATGAGACCCGCAATCTCCTCTGTTGTCAGGCGGGATGCAAGGTCTGCGGCGCGCTCCTCAACGGGCAAACGCCAATCTTCATACGGGAGAAGCTCGCCGGTCTTCTCCAAGTCTTTAAAATACAGGCCGTCTTTTTCGATGAGCTCTACGCCGGACGACGCAGACCACGCGAGCGGCTTGCCGTTTTCGGGATAGGCGCGGACAATGCCGTCTCTTTCCGTTTTTTTCACGTTCATTTTCATACCTCTTTGTGTTTATTTTTACGAGAGAAACCGCTGCACGGTGGCTTCCAAGTCTTCCAATATAAAAGCTTCTTCCGTGTGCGCACAGGCGGCAAGGCTGTCTCCGGGGCGCAGCGGAAGGCCGGTGTGGTGGTATAACACGCGGCTTGCGTACAAGGTGCGGTACTCGCCGAGGGGGTTATTCCAGAAGTCGCGGACTTCGCCCAAAAGCGCGCCTGCGGGCAGGATATCGCCTTTTTTTACAGTGGGGTACCACAGGCCCTTATGCTCAGCGACGAGATAATCCACCTTCGGCCAGACGGTCTTTTTGTCGGTATTTTCCGGCTCACCGGGGAGCATATTTACGGCTTTTAAGACACCGCGCACATCGGTGCAGTAATTTGAAACGTCTTCTTCGCGGCACATGGCGCCGTAGCCGCGCTCCAAAAGCAGGCCGGGCACACCGTGCTGGGCGGCAAAGCTGTAAAAGCCCGTTTTTGCAGAAGACGCCACAAGGTGTTCAATCCCCGTTGCCGCCGCCATTTTAAGCGATGTGCGCAGCACGTTTTCACCCGCCGTGACGGGGAAAAACAGGCAAGGTGAAAGCGGCTCCATTCCGCCACCGCTGTGCAAGTCGAGAATATAATCCGCAAACGGCATGATCTCCTGCTCCATGAACGCTACAAGACGCTTGCCGGGCGTACCGCTTAAGTCACCGGGAAAATTGCCGTTTAGGTTGACGTTGCCCTCCGGGACGAGCGCTTCGCTGTGCGCGAAAAAGCCGGTCTCGTTCACGCAGTGCAAAAGTAAAACGCTGCCGGCGAGGTCTTCGGGCGAAAGCGTCTGCGAGAGCCGCGCGCACGCCGCGACGCCGGGATACTCCCCGCTGTGCAGGCCGCCCGTGACAACGAGCGACGGGCCGGGCTTTGCACCGCGCAGGAATGTAAACGGCAGCGCATATGGTGTGTTTTCGGGCGCAAGGAGCCCTTTTGTATGGTTTAGATTGGTATTTATAATCTGCGAGACATGCCGGTAAGTTTCCATAGGTTCCCCCTTTTAAATTAGCTTTTGCGTGTTTCTTTTGTACAAAGTATAGCGTATTCTCGATAAAAAGTAAAGATTTTTATAAGGTGTGTCACGCGGGCTGTATGCACAGAAAAGCGCGAGAAAAGGGCGTATCTTTTTCCTTGCATTAAAGCGGCTCCTAATGGTATAGTTAATAGGCTGCGGTAAAAAAGCGGCAAATGATGCGGAAAAATCAATTTATTGGAAGGAAACATGATAAAAAACTATTTAACGAACCTGAAACAGGAGTTTTCGGGCTACAACACCGCCAAGCTGATGAAAGACATCATGGCGGGCCTGACTGTTTGCGCGGTGGCGCTGCCCCTTGCGCTGGCGTTCGGCGTATCTTCCGGCGCTACGGCAGCTGCGGGTCTTGTTACGGCGATTATTGCGGGCGTTGTCATTGCAGTACTCGGCGGCGCTTCGTTCCAGATTTCCGGCCCCACAGGCGCGATGAGCGCCGTTTTGGTGGGCATTGTGGCGTCTTACGGCTTGCAGGGTGTGTTTTTCGCGTGCTTTGCGGCGGGCGCACTGCTGCTTTTAGCCGGTATTTTTAAGCTTGGGCGGCTCATCAGCTTCATCCCGATGCCCGTCATCATGGGCTTTACGTCCGGCATTGCGATTATTATCGCGATGGGGCAAATCGATAATTTCTTCGGCACTGCGTCCGAGGGCAGCTCGAATTTGGCAAAAATCGCGTCTTACGCGCGCCTCGGCTTTCATCCGAACCTCCAAGCGGTGCTGATTGGTCTGCTTGTCGTTGTCGTGATGATTGTCTGGCCGAAAAAGTGGGGCGCACGCGTGCCGGGCTCGCTTGTGGGCATCATTTTGGCAACAGTCGTTTTCGCCCTGTTCCGTATGGATTCCATTGCGACGGTGGGCGACATTCCGCGCACGCTGATGCTCGCTGACCGCCTTGACCTCGGCAGCCTGAACCTTAACATGCTGAAAAACCTCATCTCGCCCATTGTGACGATTGCGGCGCTCGGCATGATTGAAAGCCTTTTGTGCGGTGCTTCGGCTTCCCGCATGAAAAACGAGCCGTTCAATGCCGACCAAGAGCTCATCGCGCAGGGCGTAGGCAACATTCTGCTGCCGCTTTTCGGCGGTGTGCCGGCTACGGCAGCCATTGCGCGCACGAGCGTAGCGGTGAAATCCGGCCAGCAGACGCGCCTTGCGAGCGTGTTCCACTCCGTTTTCCTGCTCGCCTCCATGTTTCTGCTCGGCGGCGTGATGGCGCGCCTGCCGCTTGCGGCGCTTGCCGGCGTTTTGATGGTAACGGCGTGGCGCATGAACGACTGGGGCGGCATCCGCTACCTTTTCAGCCACAAGCTAAAATCCGGCATCAGCCAGTTCCTCGTCACGATGCTCGCGACGGTGATCTTTGACCTGACGGTCGCGATTTTGCTCGGTGTTGCGTACTCTGCGATTTTGTACATTGCAAAATCCAGCCAGATTGGCGTAAGCTTCTCCGACATTGACGCGAATAAGCTGCGCACGGTGGAAGGCAAGCCGCCGGTGCTGGAGACGACCGGCGTTGTGTACGTGACAGGCTCTCTGTTCTTCGGCGCGGTGGATGAATTCAACCGCCGCATGGCGGAAATGCCCGCCTACGACCATGTGATCTTCTCCCTGCGCGGCATGCCGAACATTGACGTTTCCGGCGCGCAGGCCGTTTTGGAACTGTGTGAAAGCCTGCAAAAGCAAGGCAAAACGGTCGCCTGCTGCGGCATGGCAGACGGCGTGCGCACCTATTTTGACCGCACGGGCATCACGGTGCTTCTCGGTGAAACCGCGTACTTCTGGAACGCGGAAGACGCGATTTTAGACCTGCTGAGCGCAGAAATTGCAGAGTAAAATAGAATTATAAATAGCATCACCCCCGTTCCGTTTTTTGCGGAGCGGGGGTGATGCTTGTTTTAAAACAAAAACCCGCAGGCGGGGCATTGAACAGCACGAACATCCCGGCTCCGATCCACTCATGAGCCGTTCTGCCAATCCGTTCAAAGGCCATAAGCAGCATCGGAAGGACGGTCATGCCAAGATCTACGATGATTTTTCCAATCGTTTTGCTTTGCATTGGGGTTGACCTCCTATCCTTTATTGGTTCCTTATCGAATGAAATTTGTCATTTCCCACGGTTCTTCCGGGGGCAGAGGCACCAGCTTGCTGCCTACCTCTTTGCACTTGAGAAAATAAGCCATATTATGGCCCAGTGTTCGAAGAGTCGCAAGGCCCTCACGGTCCTGCATTACTTCCTGCGGTGTTGTTCCATGCACCATGTTCCAATAACGAGACGTAATAATAGGCATCTGCATCAGACCAAAATACTTGTTCAGCTGATCCCATGTAGCCGTCGTTCCGGCTCGTCTAGCCGACATAATTGCCGCTGCAGGTTTCAAATAGAATCGTCTGCCGCTTCCGTTCAAATCGGCATAAAAAGCACGGTCCAGAAAAGAAGTGATTGCACCGGTAGCTCCTGCCCAGTGGACCGGCGTTCCAAATACAAAGCCATCATAATCCTCTGCCAATGACAAAAAATCGTTTACCGTATCCTCAAGCACGCAGCGATTGCGGTCATTGCACTTGTGACAGGCGATACAGCCGGAAATCGGCTTATTGCCAATCCAGAACGTATCGGTATCAATCCCGTTCTGATTGAGCGCCTCCGACACCGCACACAGTGCTGTATAGGTGCAGCCTTCCCGGTGAGGGCTGCCATTTACAAGCAATACCTTCATGATTCATTCTCCTCCTTGGTGTGAGACAAGACCCAGTTTAAAACATCATCTTCCCCAAAAACCACATTGCCGCCGCCATGATAATTGCTGGTAACGCCCCGCTGAGCGAACCATTCGTCATTTGGTGTCTGGATCTGAAGAACATTGCTGATCTGCTCCTCGCTCCATCCAGCTTCTTCATAGGCATCATGGAGACTGTTGTAAGCACTCCATGCCCGCTGGGAACCATAATACTCATCATGTTCTGCCATAAAAATATAGACAGCCGTGCCATTTTCCGCAATGGGCGCATAGTCCCCATCCCACTGAGATGCTCCGTGGAGATAGGCTGCATCCTGCTCATTGGGCTTTTCCACTTTATACGATTCGCGTTTTGCCCATATTGGTGAGCATTTCCACTGTGGAAGGATCGTAATGGTCAAAGAACAGACTCTTTCCTTCATCCAGAGTGCGGATGGCCTCCATATCTGCTTCACTCAGGGAGAAGTCAAATACATTCAGGTTCTGTTCCATCCGCTCTTTGTGCGTGGATTTTGGGATCACGACTACATCGGACTGGATCAGAAACCGCAGGGCAGTCTGTGCAGCCGTTTTTCCGTACTTTTCGCCAATTTCAACTAGTACCGGGTTGGTAAAACAGTTTTTCTTCCCTTCGGCAAAGGGGCCCCATGCCTCGTGCTGCACACCGTACTTTTTCATGTATTCGTGCGCAGTTCGCTGTTGCTGAAACACATGGGTTTCCACCTGATTGACCATGGGTGCAATTTCTGCGAACTGACACAGATCGATCAGTCGGTCCGGGTAGAAGTTGGACACGCCAATAGCCCGCAGCTTTCCCTCTTTGTATGCTTCCTCCATGGCTCGGTATGCGCCGTAATAATCTCCAAAGGGCTGATGGATTAGCATCAGGTCAAGGTAGTCGGTTTTCAGCTTGTGCAGGGATTTGTCGATGGATGCCTTTGCCTTTTCATAACTGGCGTTGGACATCCAGATCTTGCTGGTGAGGAACAATTCTTCTCTGGGTACGCCACATTTTTGGATAGCATTGCCTACCGCTTCCTCGTTTCCGTAGGACTGAGCGGTATCAATCGCGCGATACCCCACTGAGATTGCATCCAGTACACAGCGCTCGCATTCTTCGTTCGAGACTTGGAAAACGCCGTATCCCAGTTTTGGCATTTTAACGTTGTTATTCAATAATACATATTCCATCATGGATAACTTCCTTTCTGTGGCTTCACAACACCTATCCAGGCATTGCCTGGGTAATCTTTTGTTTCTGATTTTATTGTAAAGGTTTCTGTAAGGTTACAGAAGTCTCGATTCGTTATAAAGTATTAACCTTTAGCTTTCCACTAATACGAAAACAAGGTACCTGTTGAAACAGATACCTTGCCTTGTAAAATCATTCTATTGATTAGACGAATATGCCCGTTTATGGCCGGGTGTAGCGCATCCATAACACATTCGGTACAACTGTCTGCACCTCTTTAAGATGAAATGCAGTCGGTGGCCAGGATGGCAGAAAATCAACTTGGGTAAAGGAACTGACACCGTTGCCGCCGTCAGCTACCGGGGCAATGACTAGACTCAACTCGTCCACCAAATTTTCAGCCAAAAACGATCCATTGACGATCCCGCCGCCCGCCAGCATCAGTTTGTTGATGCCAAACAGTCGATGCAGTTTCTCCAAAAGCAGAGTGCAGTTCAGTCGTTTCTCGCCGGCAAACAGATAGGAAACCCCTTGATCCTGTAAATAAGACAGGTATTCTGGAGCCACCTGCTCCGTCAGCGCCTCGATCACATGGGCGGCGGGGCGGCCCTTTTTTTCGATGGACAATCCGGAATAGGCCAGCTGACCCTGTGGGTCCACTGCAACAATGAAATTGCCCATGGCCTTGCCTGTCGGGTTTACCCAATCCGCTCGGGGCGGAGTGGACACCACAGTGGGTAGCTGCCCCACCTTTCCCTCGGCATACCCCTCCAGCATGGTAGTTGTGCCGTATAAGGTGGCCTGACATCCGTAAAAACTTCGCAGTTCCCCATAGGCTTTTATCGCCGGAATTGTTTCAGGCACACCGAAAAACGCACCGTCAATCTTTCCGTCCAGAGAAGTGAGCATATGGCACACAACAAAAGGGCGCTCCATCTTATTCCTCTCCATAGACATCTTTTGCCATCCGCAGAGCCGCCCACGCCTTGGGCCAGCCAGCATAAAAAGCAAGCTGGGTCAATGCCTCGCTCATCTCGGTGGCGGTTACACCGTTGACCTTGGCCCGCTCAATATGATGAAGAAGGGATGTATCCAGAATTCCGCTGGCCATCAAGGCGGAGACGGTAATCAGGCTACGGTCACGGGGCGAGAGCTTATCCTCTCGCGACCAAACCTCTCCAAAGAGGACATCATCGTTTAATTCCGCAAATTTAGGGGCAAATTTGCTCATGGCATCTCTGCCCGCTGTTACTTTATCCATGATAATCCCATCCTTTCTATCGGATTTATTTTAATTTAGCATATTCTGCTTCATCTACCGGCTCCAGCCACTCGGCTTTGGAACCTGGAACGGAAATCGCTATATGGGCAAACCAACTGTCAGGAGCCGCCCCATGCCAGTGCTTTACCTCGGGCGGAATGTTAACCACATCTCCAGGGTTCAATTCCTGAGCGGATTTGCCCCACTCCTGATAATAACCCCGACCCGCCGTACAAAGAAGAATTTGACCGCCGTTATGGTGGATGTGCCAGTTGTTCCGGCAACTGGGCTCAAAGGTCACATTGGAAACAGGCACGCCCATGTCGCTTAAAGGGCAGAGATAACTGGCCCCGCTGAAATACTGCCCGGCCGCCGTGTTGGGACCGCCCTGCGGGAACAGATTGTGAAATTCCTTATTCATATCATTCGCCCCCTTATTTCAACTTGCCGCCATCGCTGAACGCATTGCCCACACGCTCACCCAGCACATGGTACCCATTGTTGGCTGGCTCAAAAGAGATGGGATGGAATTTGCTCATATCCAGCTTCCCATCGCTGTCCAGTACGCTTTCGTCAATGCTTACGTTTACAATCTGACCGATGATGTTGCCGTCCTCGCTCACTTTCAGGAGTTTGCACTCCAGAGCTACCGGCAGTTCATCGATGAGGGGCGCATCCACCGATTCGCTCTTGGTGCAATGGAAGCCAGACTTCTCCATCTTTTTCGGCTCATTATTTGCGGACACCATACCAACATAGTCCGCAGAAACCGCATGGGCAGCGTCAGCAAAACTGACGGTAAACGCTCCCTTTGCCTGGATATTCTTGGTGGTCTTATGACCAGCGCTCAGACACAGTACTACCTTGTCTGCATCGTACAGGCCGCCCCATGCGGCATTCATGGCATCAGGATTGCCGTTTTCATCATAGGTGCCGATCACAAGCACCGGCAGCGGATAAAACCAGGATTTTGTTCCAAAATTCTTACGCATTGCGAATCCCTCCTTATTTCTGCTCGTCTACAGGCGGAACCATTTCCGCATACTTCTTCAGCATTTCCGGTGTACTGGTGTAATATCGCTTCTGCTTGTCCAAAGCAGTGATTTTACCCATTTCATCATCTGTCAACGCAAAGTCAAATAGGTTGAAATTTTCTTTGATATGGGCCGGGTTCTTGGAGCCGGGGATCACGATATTGCCGGCCTGAATGTGCCAGCGCAGGATGATCTGGGCATTGCTCTTGCCATACTTTTTGCCAAATTCCGTGAACAACGGCTCCTGGATCAGCGCCTTGTCTCCATGACCCAGAGGATACCATGCCTGGATGACGATGCCTTCTTTATCCAGAAATGCCTTCAGTTCCTTCTCCTGCGAGTAGGGGTGCACCTCTGTTTGGAGCACGGCAGGCTTTACCTCACAGATGTCCAGAATCTCCTGCACCTGCTCCGGGGTAAAGTTGGAAAGGCCAATGGCGCGCACCTTGCCCTCTTTGTAGGCTTTCTCCATGAGCCGGTAACCTGCGACATAGTTGCCTGCGGGCTGGTGGATCAGCAGCAGGTCAATGTAGCCGGTTCCCAGGCGCTGGAGCGTCTTTTCTACCGCATCTTCCTGCTCATAAAAACTGGGCCACAGTTTGGTTTCCAGAAAAATCTCATCTCTCGGAATCCCAGATTTCCTCATAGCCCGGCCAACGGCTTTTTCGTTCACATAGGCATTGGCCGTGTCAATCAGGCGGTATCCGCACTGAAGAGCGGAGAGGACGGATGCCTCCGCTTCATCCGGGGTAAGCAAAAAGGTGCCAATGCCTGCCATGGGCATTTTGATTCCGTTGTTCAAAGTTGCGTATTCCATAAATAAATCCTCCTAAAAAGTGATTGCTTGTTTGTACCGATACAAACAGTGTTTACCAAAATTTGTGGCTGGCGGTTCAATACACCAATGCCGTAAAGGAAAAAGTGACCAACTTCCACCGTTTTTCATCCTGGGTGTACACTTCCGTCACCATAAAGTGGTGAGTGGTTTCCTTCCCGCCCAGCAGTAGGCTGTAATCGCAGTCAGTAAGCACCACTCCGGTATCTCCAAACAACTCAGCCTTCTGACTGTGGAAGGTAATATTCGTAGGTTGAAAGGCCCCACTGGTGTAAAATTCGATTTCTTTGTCCAGTTTGCAGGTGATGCCAATATGGACAAAGTTGCAGTCAGGATGAGCACAGGCTCGCATCCCCACTTCGTCGGCGTGTTCCATAGCTTCCCAAAACTGCCGAGATATATCAAGTAGTGTTTTGTTCATGAGTATACTCCTTCCGTTTATTTTAAAGGCGTTCCACCGAATACCGCAGACATATTTATATGATCCAGGGCGTCGTCCAGAGCGCGCACCTCACTGGGCGTCAGAAAAACAGATGCGGCCTCAGCATTTTCTTTCATGCGATCTTCCTTGCGAGTGCCAGGAATGGGTACAATCCACGGGTGCTTACACAACATCCAGGCCATGGAGATCTGGGCCGAGGTTGCTCCTTTTTCCGCAGCCATATCTGCGAGCAGTTTCAAAAGTGCGGCATTTTGGTCCACAGCTTTGTCAGTGAACTGGGGCATAGTAGCACGGTAGTCGGTGGCAGCATCAAAGCGCTGCCCCTTGCCATATTGCCCGGTGAGAAAACCATTGGCCATAGGGGAAAAAGCCACCAAGCCCACGTCCAATTCTTCCAAAATGGGGAATAACGGTTCATAATGCCGTGCCATCATAGAGTATCGGTTCTGTACCGCCGTCACCGGGCACACGGCATGAGCCCTCCGCAGGTAGTCTTCATTTGCCTCCGAGATGCCCCAGTGGGTGATTTTCCCTTCCCGGATCAGATCGGCCATCACCTCCGCCACCGTTTCCGGCTCTACGTTGGGGTCGATTCTGTGCTGAAAGTACAGGTCAATGTGATCGGTTCCGAGCCGTTTCAAAGATCCTTCCACAGATTTGCGGATGGTCTCCGGGCGGGAATCCGCCACCAGAGGCAATGGAACCTTTCCGCTCTCCTGGTCAAACCGCAGGCCAAATTTCGTGGCGATTACCGTATGATTCTTTACATCTGCCAGTGCCTTGCCCACCAGCGTTTCATTTACATGGGGGTCGTCGGCGGTACCGTACACCTCAGCGGTATCAAAAAAAGTATAGCCCAAATCAAAGGCGCGACGGATTAGACGGACAGCCTCTGCTTCCTCCGTAGGCGCACCGTAGGCATGAGAAAAGCCCATGCACCCCAGGCCTACAGCAGATACGTTCAAATCAGTGCCCAGTGTTCTCATCTGCATCATCTTTCTCTCCTTTGTGATTCTATTGTAATCCATTGCGAAAAAAAACAGAAGTCTCCGTTGGTTATGGAGTGATAAGTCAAAGGTTTTAACTTCTTCGGATTCCGGTATATTTCCTTGAGATTTTCAGAAAAGAGCAGGCTCTCCCCGAAAGCGGAAGAACCCGCTGCTATACGGATAGTCATGAGGCAACCCGTGTTGTTAGTTATCCTCTACATCTTCCGGCATAGTGAAATAGGCGATCAGAATATTGCGATCTGAGTTGGGACTGACCGTTTCCTGCTCCATGGTATTGGAAGAGGACTGTGTTGCATCCGAATCTGTTTCCGGGGGCTGGGCTGTGGAAGATTCTGTACTTGAAACCCGGTCGGGCCCCGAAGTCTCGCTGCTGCAAGCGGAAAAGCTTAAAAGAAGTATTCCTGCAAGAAAAAAGGAAAAAATATGCTTCATGGGGGTCCTCCTTCCTGATTGTTATGACAGGCTCAGGCTATCCAGCCATTCCTGCACATCGCCCTCACTAACGCTGGAACGGAAACGCATTCCTTCCTGCCAGTCTCCGGTTCCAGCCAGTTCTGCCAGCCGTTCACCACTTTCACCCAGGCCGGAACTGGAGGAGGTGCAGAAGGGGATCACAGTCTTGCCGGTAAAATCATTAGCCTCTACAAAACCATCCGTCGGCCATGCTGCAATGCCCCACCAGATCGGATAACCAATGAATACCGTGTCGTAGCTGTCCCAGTTCTCCACCGTGTCGCTCACCAGTTCCACATCCCGCAAAGACTCATCCGCATATTCCTGAGAAACCCGGCTGTCCTCATTGTTGTAGTTCAAATCTTCGTCCGTATAAGGATCAGCAGGTTCCAGCTCAAACAGGTCGCCGCCGGTAATATCTGCAATGTAAGTAGCTGCCTGTTCGGTATTGCCAGTAGCAGAGAAATAGACTACCAGTGTGTTACCAGCCTCCACTTCGGTTTCCTCCGGGGAAGCCGGTTCCTGACTGGCAGCGGTGGACGATGTGTCGCTTGCTTCACTGGATGCAGGGGGAACGGAGGATTCCGGCGCACTGGATTCACTTGTGGAAGATGTGGTGTTTCCACAGGCAGCGAGGCTCAACGCCATTGCAAAACACAAGAAAATTGCAGTCAGTTTTTTCATAATGGTCATTCCTTTTCTGTATTAATCGGGGGCTCTTATTCATAGCATTCATGGAAAATTTCCAGAATCTCTTCATGGGTCATAGGCTTATAGCTGCCCTGGGAAATACCACAGGAATCAGCGATTTCTTTTAGTTGCTCCTTTTGTGCGCCCAGCTCCTTGAGGGTAGTTGGCAAGCCAATCTCTTGAATGAAGCTGGAAAGGGCATCGATACCGGCCAGAGCCAACGCTTCATCGGATTTTCCATCCCGCTCAATTCCCCATACATTCTCCGCAAAGCGGACAAACTTGGGCAGCCCTTCCTTGTAAATATGGCGGTAGTAGACCGGGTGGAGTACCGCCAGACCACAGCCGTGGTTGCAGTTGGTATAAGCGCCCAGCTGGTGCTCCATGTTGTGACATTCAAAGTCGCACTTTTTTCCCATCTTGATGAGTCGGTTTTCCGCCATGGTGGAATCCCACATCAGATTGGACCGAGCCGTGTAATCCTCCGGGGTGTCCATGGCAACACGCAGATTTCGGATCACGCTACGCATCAGTGCCTCCATGATGTCATCGGAAACATTGTCCTCATTGGGCTGGCTGAAATAGGTCTCCATGATGTGGCTGAGGATGTCAAAGCTACCAGATGCTATCTGTTTTTTGGGTACAGAAAAGGTATAGGTGGGGTCCATCAGAGCAAATCGGGGATTGAGAGCCGGATAATCCCGCCCTGTTTTTATCTTTCTCTCTTCATTGGTGATTACCGCGCCGCCGTTGCACTCGCTGCCAGTACCAGCCACAGTAACGACTACACCTAGAGGCAGCGGATCAAAGTCGATGACGCCGGGGTGAGCCCAGAAATCCTCCCAGATGTCCCCGTCATACCGGGCAGCCAGAGAGACAGCTTTGCAGCAGTCCATGGTGCTGCCTCCGCCTACGGCCAGAATCATATCCGCTTGATTGTCCCGTGCCAGCCTTGCACCCTCCTGTACCTTGGCATAGGTGGGGTTGGACATGATGTCGGAGAACTCCACGATGGTCTTTCCAGCGCCTTTCAGAATGCCTGTGATTTCATCGTAGACACCATTGCGCTTGATGCTGCCGCCGCCATAGGCCAACAGGATAGTCTGCGCATTTTTGGTCAGGCAGGCCAGATACTCTTTCACACAACCCTTGCCGAAATAGACCTTCGTGCTGTTTTGGAAAATAAAGTTGTTCATAATGATGCTTCCTTTCTGTAAAATGTTTTATGTTCAATCAACAGGATGCTCACATTTGTGCTTCCCAAAATTGGGCCGCTTCATCCAACCATCCTTCTGCTACCGTACCGGTTCCCAATCCGAATCCGTGGGGCAGGCCGGGATAGTGGTGAAATTCGGTTGGAATCCCCAAGGCATCCAGCGCTTCTATACGCCGCTGCATGGTTCGCCAGTTTGCAATGCCATCGCTTTCTCCCACACAGGCGAAAGTTGGTGGATCGTTTTCCGTATAATCACTGTGGCCCGTGTACTGCATAATTACTGCACTCGGCTGTGGAAGATCATCCCCTCCAAATGCCGCCGGGCCATAAGACCCAAGCCACGCTGCCATACGGGCTCCGGCTGAACCGCCCCAGAGAGAGTATCCTTCCGTATCAACTTCCAGTTTCTCCGCGTGCTCAAAAATAAAGCTGATTGCCCTTGCCAAATCCTCACAGGCGGTTTGGGCTCCAGGGCGATAGATGAGAGCAAAAGCATTATATCCTCGTTTGGATATTTCCAGCGCATGAGGGAAACTGTCCTGCATAGCGCCCACATAGGCAAAACCGCCTCCCGCATTACATACGGCGAATTTGGCTCCGGGATCGCCTTTGAAGAAAAACAATCCCGTATCCGCTTTATCCGGATCTTCCGCTTTTTCTTCTTCTGTATAAATATCGTAGAAAACAGTTTCACCAGCGTTGGCTCGCTGCCACAGGGTATTGACAATCTCTACGGTTTCATTTGGGCCGATGTTGTTGTACCAAGTGAGTTGCAGTTCACCCAATGTATTGCCGCTCATATACCAATCATCCACTGGAAAAAGCAAGCGTCCGTATCTTCCAAAAACGGGATCATCCATCACTTCTTGAATGGGGGTGGATACAGTAAATGGCTCTGTCATTTGATCCGTAGGCGCAAAGCCGGCTGATTCCTGCTGAAAATCTGCATCATCCAAAGGTGCGGTGCTCTCTGCCGAGTGAGATTCACCGGAAGAAGTTGTCTCTGTTTGTCCAGGACTCGCACATCCTGCGAGGCACAGCAACAGACAAACCGTAGCTACCAGATTTCCTTGCACCTTCATTTTGTCACCTGCCTTTCTTCCTTTTCTGATTTCATTATAAAAAAAACGAGACTTCCACAGAAGTCTCGTTTCGTTATGTAGTATTTACCTTTTGGTTATTACTTGTCCCGTCCAGTTTCTTTTTGCACCGCCCTTAGAAACTGCTTGACTACAGGGGAAGGATCTGGTGAATGGAGCAGGCCATAGGGAATTGTGTAACTCCAATCCACGGGTAGGATTTTCAAAAGCGGATGGACGTACTGCCACTTGGGCACCGCCATCAGCACACAATCGTTGTTTTCGCACTGGTTAAAGGCATTCACATCGTAAAAGTCAAAGTCCACAATTTGGATCTTCGGATGGTTTTTCCAAAGATCATCTCGTAGCAAATCTACATAGTGGCTCCATTCCCGACGCATCATCATGAATTTTTCGCCATACAGATCCTGAACGGTGAGCCTGTCTTTTCCCGCCAGCCGGTGATGAATGGACACCGCCGCGCAGATAGGTTCCCTTGAAATTTCCAACCCGGCACAGCGGCGCAGGTTCAACATTGTTTCATCAAAGATACCCGCTATTACATCAATGTTCTGTCCCAAATTGGCCAGAATCTCCCGGGCGTTCTCGGGTGTATTGTCGAATGGCACCAGTTGGAATTTAACTCCTGGACACTCTTTCTGCAGTTTTGGCCACAGATCCACCAAAACCTGAGCTGGTGTCATGGATGATGTACCGATACGGATGATGTCTTCGCTCTTTTTCATGACATTTTTTGCCCTGGTCACCGAATCTTTGCAATACTGGATGATGTATTTTGCGTCCTGTGCCAAAGATTTACCAGCCTCCGTCAGCTGAAGGCCACGATGGGTGCGCACAAAAAGCTGCAGATTCAGATTTTCCTCCAGCAGATTGATCTGTTTGATGACTGCCGGGGGGGAAATAAATAATTTCTCCGCAGCTTTGTTGAAGCTACCGCATTCTGCTACACACAGGAAGGTTTCCAATTGAGGGTTATACACGGGAAATATCACTCCTTCCTTTTCTGTTTTTTCTTAAATCAGCAGGCTTTTGCGCCTCCTTGGGAATCATCCAGGACCGGCCAAATCTCTGCATGCCTTCGATCCGCCCTTCTTCACAGAGCTTCTGAATCCAGCGTTCTGATATATTCCACCGCTCAGACGCTTCTTTTACTGACATAATATCCATTGTTCCCTCCACGGTTTTCTTATTCCGCTGAAACATCTATGATATTATTATATCCAGATAAACGAAGTCTTTCAACTTGTTTTTTGTGAATCTTTTATGTATCCAGCCAGAAACGGCTGGTTTTTTCTTTTGGTCAGTTAATACGCCGGGATTCCGTACCCATAGATTTCATAGTAACCAACCGGGTAACTGTTTTGACGGCAGCTATCGCCGGAGTTACCCTCGATAGTGTAGATGCGGCCATTCTCCACCTTCTCCACGATACCAACATGGTCGGAAGAACCATCCTGGCCGCCATCATCCCAATCGAAAAAGATAATGTCGCCTGGGCGCGGCTCATAGCTGTTGTCCTGCCACAGTCCCCGCTCCTGGAACCACGGCACACCCTGAGATGCACAGGCCGCAAACTTCGGAATGACGCCAGCTTCAATATTGATCGTAATCATACCGAGGGACGGCATACAGTCAATAAGCACCACGGAGCAGCTTGGATATGACCAGACGCCGCACTGTACCCGGCACACCTGCATCTCCATGCTGACAGAGGCCCATGCAGACCAAACCATGATCAAGAAGATTGTGGGGCACTCCGGTGCCATGACGCTCACTGAACGTGTCTACACCCACCTGGATATTGAAACATTGGTGGAGGCAATCAACAAGATCTAAACGGAAGAAGGAAAAGCCGTGCAGCACAAAAAAGCAGGAGATACGCTCCTTGCGGAACGATCTCCTGCTTCATAAGACTTTTGTTTTCGCTTGCGATTCTTGTTCCTTGTGTGCTCCTTGCTTGCTCCTTACGAAGCAAAACGGAACACTTCTGAGGAACTCTCACAACTCCAAAACCATCCAATTTTCTGCAAAACAGCGTCCAAAGACGCACTGAGAAGCAGTGGAAATTATCTCTTGGAGAACTGCGGAGCGCGACGAGCTGCTTTGAGACCGTACTGGCGTACAGTTTAGCGCCGGTTTTCCTTGATATTACGGGCTTTTTGGACCCTGCCCTCAAATGTTGCCCCAGTATTTAATCATAAAAATGGGGGCATTTTAGACACCAACAGATGGAGCAAATGCAGCATTTACAACACTCAGAAGTTCCTCCGGTTTATTATACTTCACCTGCGCGTAAATGTCCATAGTCGTCTTACTGTTTTCATGCCCGGCAAGATATTGAACAGTTTTTGGGTCAATGCCTGCATACAGCAGGTTAGTAATATAGGTGTGACGAAGTTGATGTGGGGTTACATCAAAGTCAATGGCATACACTAACTTCGGGTTATTTTTCTGATGACTGCCAGGGGTAGGCGTTACCGTACACTTCACGCACTGGCCATTTACATACTTATAATAGTTATGGGGTTTCGTAGAGCGAACGGTTACATATTTCCATACCCGCTGAAACTGCGAAGATGAAAGAGGATTTCCATTTCTGTCAGCAACCACATATTCCGATTCGGTTTTCTCTTTCACTTCCCGCAGGCAGTCTTTCAAACACTTTGGGATCGGAACATCTCTCCGGGCCGCCTTCGTTTTCAGCGTTGTGGAAATCACCGGCCTGTTATTTTCTGAGCGCCATGCTCTCCGTACAGAGATGTACGGCGTAGGAACATCCAGAAATACGCAGTCCCATTGCAGTCCCAAAATTTCTTCGCGCCGCAGACCGGAATATAAAGCGATCATTATAAAGGTATAGGGTGGAAGTCCTCGGACAGTATCTAAAAGCAGCTTCACTTGCTCATCCGTCAAGGCATTTATCTTTTTCCCCGGTTTTCCCCCTTTGGCCGAGAGTCCCTCACAGGGATTATATTCAAGTAACTGGCTTCGCTCTGCCGAATAAAAGACACATTTCAGGAGCATATTTACCTTACTATACAATCCAGCAGATTTTGAAGCCAATGGAATCATCGCAAGCCGAATATCGTCTGCAGTCACATCCTCAAGATACATATCGCCTAAAGGTTTGACAATATAGTTGTTCATGGTCTGGGTATATCCTCTCAACGTGCCGGAAGATACCTTTGCCGACTGCATGAGCAGCCACTTCTCGCAATACTCTGCCACCGTTGGATGTTTTCTGCGGAAAACCGCCTCCTCTACCTGGCGTCGGGCCTCCATCTCCTTTAGCTGGAGTTCCTCGCAGGTTTCAGCATACAAGTCCACTCTCTTTCCATCGGCATCGGTGATCCGAGTCCTGTAATATTGAATACCCCTCCGCATGGTAGTGCCATACCGGGGAACATTTTCTTGTTTTTTCGCCATGATTTCAGTTCCTTTCTATTTAATATGTATTTCAGCGCCGATACCTTCTTTATACTGAAAAACCATGGCTCTATCAAAGGTGCAATTCTGGGAAACGCAAAGGACGGGGAACACTCCCCGCCCTTTGTGCGTTTTCTGTCTGATTATGATTGTGCCGCTTCGTATTCACCGCCATCCCATTCTGCAAAGGCTCCGCTTAAAACTCCTGCCAGTTGCTCCGGCTTGTTGTACTTTACCTTCGCATAAATGTCCATCGTGATCTTACTGCTCTCATGGCCAGCCAAGTATTGAACTGTTTTCGGGTCTACCGAAGCATGAATCAAATTTGTGATGTAGGTATGACGAAGCATGTGTGGCGTAACCTCAAAATCCAAGCTATATACCACATGACCATTGTTCCGTGCTTTTTCACCCAGCTTCGGGTAAAGCATATACTTCACATATTTCCCGTCCACAAGTTTGCGAGCTATCCTCGGTTTTGCTGTCCGTGTCACGATATACTGCCAAAGCCGCTTAAACTGCGTATAAGACAACGGCTCTCCATCCTGGTTGGCAATTACATAGTCTGATGTCGATTTTTTCTTTGCCTCTTTCAAGCACTCTGCCAAACGATCCGGGAGAGGAATATTCCGCTCCGCAGCCTTTGTTTTTAGCTCTGTGAGAATAACCGGCCTGTTATGTTCCGTGTGCCACGCACGCCGGACCGTCAGATACGGCGCTTCTGTATCCAGATATACTGAATCCCATTGCAGCGCAAGGATTTCTTCCCGCCGCAGTCCGGCATACAGACCAATCATCACAAATACATAGGGCGGCAACCCGCGAATGGCGTCCAAAAGCCGTTCTACCTGTTCATCCGTCAAAGCCTGCCGCTCCTCCTGCGGAACGCCTCCGCCTTTTGCCTCAAGGTATATCGTCGGGTTTGTATCAATCACATGGCTCTCCTTGGCCGCCCGGAAAATAGACTTGTAGAGGATTACCACGGACTTATATACTGAAGCCGACTTTTTAGAGACTGGCACAAGGGCAACCTGGATGTCATCCAGGGTTACATCGGCCATTCGTTTCTCACCCAGCTCCTTGATAATATGCCGCCGCACCTTGGATGTATAATCAATCAATGTGGTGGCACGGATATGGACAGACTGCATCAGAAGCCACTTTTCACAATACTCGGCAACCGTGGGGGATTTACGCCGGAATGTGGCGTTGTCGATTTGCTCAAGAGCCGCCATTTCTTTGTCATAAACTTCCTCGCGGGTTTTTCCGTAAAGAATCACCCGTTTGCCATCTGCGTCCTCAATATCTGTTTTGTAATACTCATGCCCATTTATCTGGACTTTGCTGTACCTGGGAATTCGTTTTCTTTTTGCTGCCATTTTTCTACCTCCAAATGCAATCAGTGTTGTATCTTTGTTTTACCAAAACCACACGATCTGCTCAAAGGTGCGATTTGTTTCCTCGCACATTTCGGTAGGTTACTTTCTTTTCCACAGGTTTTGCCCGATAGGTGCATTTAGCTACATATTCCTGAAGGTAGGCGGAAGTGAAATATACGCACCCATTCGGCACATACTGAATATAGGAAATCAAGCCACTGTTTCTGGCTTCATCCAACGTGGCAAGGCTGATTCCCAACAGTCTTGCCGCCTCCTTACGAGTAATCAGCTTTTCCATATTCAATCTTCACTTCCTTTCCTTCTTTTTTACCACTTCATAGTCAAAACCGGGCCGCTGGCCGCAGTAGGTGCAGATGTCCTTTTCCACCCGGTCAGGGTGGACCCTGCGCAAATAATAAGAGCCTGTGCCGTAGAAGTTATTGGCACAGGCCGGACAAAGGCACATGATTAAATTTTTCGGTGTTTCTTCGATCAATCCCACGCTGACAGCCAGGGCGCGGTTGAGCCGGCGAATATGCTGTTCCTCCAGATGTCCGATGTACGTTTCCAGCCGCCTTTTATCAATGGTGCGGAGCTGCTCCATCAGCACCAGAGAAGGCAGCTCCAGGCCGTTCTCTGCTTTGAGAAGGTAATGAGTGGGCAGCTTGGCCTTGGCGTCCACTTTGCTGGATATGGCCGCCACAATGACCGTGGGGCTGTGCTTGTTTCCAGTATCATTCTGAATAATAAGAACAGGGCGATAACCTTCCTGCTCGGAGCCGATTCCCCGGCCCAAATCGGCATAGTACATATCGCCGCGATGATATGTTCTGTTCATGCTTATGACCTCCCTTTGAAATGCAGGCGGCAGGTGCCGCCTATGTAGAGCCGGACAGCAGAACAGAATGAAGGCCGGGGAGAGATAAAACAATCCTCTGTTTTCATTGGCCCGTCCTGCTGTACGGCCCATATTTCAAAGTGTTCCTATTTGTCCTCGACACCCCGGAACACTGTGGAAAGTCATCAAACGGCTGGCAGCTCACCAGCTCCACGGGGAATCTCACCCCTCGCGTGGTTCTCACGCAACCGCCCCCATTGCCTGCGACGGATCACGGCGGCAAACCGCTTCAACGCTCGGACGTTAGGCTGGACGGGAGTATCGCTCCGCTGCTGGTCATGGCCGTACCGGGAGCCGCCCGGTACTGGAAGCCTGCTGTTTCTCGCTCCTTGCTGGGAAGAACAAACCAAAGACCTACAATTTCTTTTTTCGGTGGTGTCTCGTTGTTTTCTCCCGGCAGATCACCGCGCAGCCGCTACCTGGGCTTTGGCTTTCGCCAAAGCAGCGGGAATGTGCCTGATGAATGGGTATGCAGTTTTCAAAGTTCCGGGAGAGATAAAAAAGACCTCTCACTCTATTTGCCGTTGAGTGAGAGGTCTAACAACCCTATTTACTCAAAAAAGTTTTTCAGCTTTTTGAGTATCCGGCTTTTCCGCTTGTGGACGGCCTGCTGGGAAACGCCCAGTCCCTTTGCCACTTCGCTTTCTGTTTTCTCGTCAAAGAACAGGGCACAAATGAAATCCCGTTCTTCTTTGGTAAGCTGCATAAGCGCGGTATGTAGCTTGTCCACCGCAAGTTTTCGGATCACTACATCCTCCACGCTCTCCGCAGCAGCGGCAAACTGGCGGGCATTTTCTTCCATGAGCCTGTCCAGGGAATCCTCCCGGCTGGGGAGAACCTGTTTGATTTCGCCGTTGCTGCCGTAAACCGGGCGCTCGCTTTTCAGATCCGCCTCAAAGTAGCGCATTTTCCGGTCGCCCCGCATATAAGCGGTATATACCTCGTCCGTGACCTCGACAAATTGGCCGCGAACCCATATTTTCTTTTTACCAGCGTCCACGCTGTGTACCTCCGTTTCGTCTGAATTTCGGGAAGAAATCCAGACGGACGGCGGCCCCCTGCAACGCGGCTGGCTTGTCCTAACGGGAAATAACAGAAATCTGCATTTCCCGACATAGAAAAAGCGCGCACACCTTCTGGTGTACGCGCCCGGCTGTTGGCTTTTGGCGGATGATGGGTAAGGCCCAGGGAAAAGGAAAAAGCCTGTCGAACAAAAAAATACCGCAATCCCCTTGAGGACTGCGGTATGTAGGAAATGCGGATTTAATCCGGCGCAGGGCGGGCAGGCCCCCGACTTTTTCTTTTCTGGCTCCATGTGCTATCCCCTTATGGGGATAAGCTGACAGACATCACCACCTTTCCCCAAACTAAAATGTTAATAGGGGTAGTATAATAGGTGAAATACAAATAAAATGAGCAAAAAACGCAAATGGAACACAATTCGGTCGCAAGTTCAGACAATATGCGGCGGGAAAATCTCATAAAAAATCGGCATTTGCAAGGTTTTGGCGAGTTGGAGTGAAAACAGACAGGAAAAAGCAGCAGCCTAAACCGTTAGACTGCTGCTTTATACTAAGAATGAACCTCGAAGCGATACCCCACATCCCGGATACAGGAAATCACAAACGGTGGTTTGGGATATACGGCATATAATTTCTGCCGCATACTGCGGACATGGCTGCCCACCGCGATATGTTCGTTGCCAAAAGGTTCTTCCTTCCAGACTTTTTCATACATCTGCCCATAAGTAAGTACCCGCCCTTTATTGGTCACTAACAGGCAGAGCAGGGCAAACTCCTTGGTATTCAGCTCAATTTCTTGCTGGCCGTGATAGATTTTTCGGCGGTCTGGGTAGATTTGAAGGCCGGGAAGGGACAGGATCGGCTCCGAGCCGATTTCCCATGTTTTCAATTCCAGGTGAAGCTGTAAAAAGGCAAGAAAATCTTCAAATGTCCTTTCGTCCTTATCCTCCAGTTCCATAATCACAACTCGTCCGATGGTATCACCTCCCGGCTGCCTGAGAAGGCCGCTTCTTTTAACTTCTGAAAGCTCGTTTCACTGATGACGTGTTCCAGCCTGCAAGCGTCCTGCGCCGCAATATCCTGGGGTACACCAGCCTCGATAAGCTGCCTGGTGAAAAACTGGTGTTTCTCATAAATCTGTGTAGCTATTTGCAAGCCAGAATCTGTGAGGGAGAGTGTGCCATCAGTATTTTTGACAATATACTCGGATTTGGACAATTCCTTGACAGCCCGGCTCACAGAAGGCTTTGTAACCCCCAAATGTACGGCTATATCAACACCCCGAACGCTACCGCGCTTTTGATGAAGGATAAGCACAGCTTCAAGATAATCCTCCATAGATGATGTCAAGGCCAATGGCGCACCTCCTTTTTGAATCATTATGCCAATTTCAAAGATTCCTGCCTATCCATCACAATATTGTATCCTCATTTACATCATCCGATATGCCAAAAAACAGTCATTCGTTATATGCAGGAACAATGGTATGAGACAGGTGGAACTTAAAAAACATGATATTTATTTAAGGTGAATTGCCGCAACATCTACATGGTTGGGAATGCTATTAAAGGTATAGGACTCAATCACATCGCTATTGAATACAGCGTATTCATTTCGATAGTTGAGCGGAATAATCACGCTGCTTTCATTGGCGGAGTTTAAAGCCTCTGTAAAGATTTCTTGGACAACTGCTGGATCGTCTGTATTATACAGTCCAGCAATCAACGCTTTGGCTTCTTCATCACTCATAGAGGCCAGCGCCTTGGCAACCTGAGGATCGGTGGAGTAAATACCGCTGGGGTCTGAATAATCGGTGGACGGATACATATTGGCTACAAAAGTATAGGGGTCATAAGGGAACCAATAACTCATGTAAGCTGTCATCTCATAATTATCCTCCATAAAGACCTGCTGCATGAACGCCATTAGATCAATGGGGTTAGTTTTAATCTCAATACCCAGTTCTTCCATAGCACTTTGGAAAAAGAGAACCACATTGTCGTATACACCCGTGGATGGATATGTAATGGTAAAGGACAAAACCTTACCGTCCTTTTCGCGGATTCCGTCGCCATCGGAGTCTACCCAGCCAGAATCCTCCAGAAGGGCGATTGCACCTGTCATATCGTAATCCGGGGTTGTCACAGTTGCATCACAATAAGGCATATCTGCTGGCATTACCGAATTAGCCGCAGTTCGCAGACCGGCATAAATATTCTGTGCGATGGATTCTTTATCGATCGCCATTTGGATGGCCGTGCGAACATTTTGGTCATCTAAAGGAGCAATCTCATCATTGAGGGCGATAAACTCAGTCACAAAGTTGAAATCAGATATAATTCCCGTGATCCCCTCTGTTTGCGAAAGTTCCTGATAGGAGTTCGCATCCAGTGTGTCGGAGCCAATAATAAAATCTACTTCTCCAGATCTCATAGCGGCGACCTTGGACTCAGGGATGACTTTTACAGTAAAACGATCTACATCCGGTTCTTCGCCCCAATAATTCGGATTTTTCACAAATGTGTATTCCGTGGCAGTTTCATTCACACTTTCGAACATATAGGGGCCGGTGCCGGGAGTATGGGTCATCAGATACTCCGTATTGAGAGAGCCATCATCATTAAAAGCAGCGGCAGAGAGAATACCGCGAGGCATCACCATAGCAAGGTCATTCAAAACGTTGTAGTATGGGCGGCTCAAATGGAAAGAAACGGTATACTCATCATCTACAGTAATTTCTGTAGTTAGCATATCCAGTTGTCCATAGTTTGCACTGGTTCCAATGACTGACTTCATATTGTCAAAGTAGAGCTTGACAGCCTCGGCGTTAAAAGCAGTTCCATCATTAAACTGCACATCTTCTCGTAAATAGAAAGTATAAGTGAGGCCATCCTCTGAAACAGTCCAGTCGGTGGCAAGGCAGGGCTGATATTCCCCGTCACGGTATTCCACCAAGCTCTCGCAAAAGTTGTTCATGTAATATGTAGTCTCATAGGACTGAACGCCGGGGGCAAAGCCCATAGAAAAATTGGCGCTCTGCGCAATAGAGATGGACTTCTCTGTTTCATCGGAACCGGAATCAGGATTATTCTGTCCGCCACCGGTAGTACCACAACCGGCAAGAAGCATGACGCTCATAACACCGACCAACAGCAACGATAAGAGTTTTTTCATTTTACAACACTCCTTTTTGATTTTTTATTGTAAGGCCAGTCGCTTGGAACGGACGGCCTTGACAAGCATTTGTGAATAGGGTTCTTGAAAATCAGAAAAATGATGTGGCTGTTCCACTGTTTCAATAATTTTTCCTCTGCGCATCACATGAATGGCACCCTCCATATACATTGCGGTGTCAAGGTCATGGGTGATGATGAGAAATCCAATCTGAAGTTCCTTATGGAGTTCTTTCAAAAAACCCAGGATTTCTTTCTTCAAAGTGACATCCAATCCACTGAAAGATTCATCAAAAATAATATATTGAGGACGGGTTGCCAGAGCCCGTGCAATACACAATCTTTTCTGTTGACCGCCGGAAAGCTCGTTAGGCCGATGAGAAAGGGTGGAGCGTTCCAACCTGACCATATCCATGAGTTCCAGGCATCGACACCTCCTATCCTGGGCTTTCATATGAAACAGGAGTTGTAGAGGTTCCTCCAGAATGGCGGCAACGCTTTGATGGGGATCCAACGAACCCAGGGCGTTCTGCATTACCAGTTGTACCTTACCTCGAACAGAACGAATCTCTTTCCGCTTACAGGAAGTGACCTCCAAATCACCAAGAAACACTTTTCCAATATCAGGCATCTCAATGTAGGACAAGACTCTTGCCAAAGTGCTTTTTCCACTTCCGCTTTCCCCCACAAGTGAGGATACGCATCCATCTTTTAGTTCCAAAGAGACATCTGACACGGCGTCAAAAACTGTGTGTCCGCTATCAGGTAATGAATATTGTTTTGTAATATGTTCGGCTCTCAGCATAGTCCCTCCTGAAACAGCACGCTGGCCTGAACAAGTTGTCTGGTATATTCGTGCTGCGGTTTTGTAAAGACATCTTTGGTTTTTCCGGTTTCAATGATTTCCCCATTCTTCATAACGGCCACCCGGTCACATATCTTAGCGGCCACGCCAAAGTCATGGGTCACAACGATCATGGAAACGCCAGATTTTTTTAATTTCTCTAATTCATTCAGGATCAGATACTCACTGGCAGCATCCACAGCAGTGGTAATTTCATCCGCAATAATCAACTTCGGGCGTTGAAGAAGGGTGAGGGCAATCATAACGCGTTGCAGTGTGCCTCCAGATAATTCATGAGGATAACTTCCAAGGATTTTTCTCGCATCAGGCAAATTGACATCTGCAAGCGCAGCAGCGAATCGTTTTCGGAATGCCATCTTCTCTGTTTGGCCTTTCAGTGAAAATCCCATCTCCACCTGCTTTCCCAGCTTGAGCATTGGGGCAAACGCGGTCATGGGGTTCTGAGGGATCATACTGATTTGCCTCCCCCGATAGTCTCTCAATTCGCTCATTTTCACCGTGAGCATTTCTCGCCCATTCCATTGGATGCTTCCAGTTTGGTCAAATAATCGGGGATTGAGAAGTTTCATAATACACTTGCTGGTCATACTTTTTCCGCTTCCGCTCTCCCCAATCAACCCCAATGTTTCCCCGTTGCCCACAGAAAAGCTGACGGAGTGTACAAGGACTTCTTTTGTCCGCTTTGTGCAAATGGAAAGATTACTAACCGTGAGCATCATGATCCCTCCTTTGGAGCACAGAGGTCTCGCAGGGCCTCCCCGAATAAATTGAATCCAGCCGCGGCAAATAAAATGCACAGACCTGGATAGACCAGCAGTTCCGGATGGCTAAACATTAGTTTATTGGCGTTCACAAACATTGCGCCCCACTCTGCCGTGCCGGTCTCCAATCCCAAGCCCAAGAAAGCATAGCTGGAGATCATAATGATAATGGAGGACAATCCTGTGCTATATATCACTAACAAATGTGGCAGAATATTCGGAATGATATGCCGGAACACAATGCGCAGTTCTGAGCACCCGGACATTCTACAGGTAATGACATACGGTTGACTCCGTTCTCGGAGTACATGGGTGCGAACCACCCTCGCATTCCACACCCACATAGCAATCACAATGGAAAGAATGATGCTGGTTACTTTGGACTCAAAAAGCCCTACCAAAGTAATTGCCACGAGGAATGGCGGAAATGCCATAAAAATATTGGATACCACCTCAAATACCCGATCCACAATACCGCCAAGATAAGCACATAAGGTTGCAATGACGGTACTGATAATAGCCAATAGCAGCAAAGTAGGAAGCGCAATACTCAAAGATTCCCTGGCTCCGTAAATTAAGCGAGACAAAACGCATCGTCCAAGCTCATCTGTCCCAAGTGGATATTGTGTATCTGGCGGAGCAAAACTATGGGCCACATTCAGTTGCATAGGATCATTAGGTGCCAAAAAAGGGGCAAACACCATCACCAGAAAAACAATCAGCATCATGGCAAGTCCAATTAAAGCCTGAGGGCTGTGGATAATTTTACGAATCATGATCTTCCTCCCATCTGGCTTTGAGGATTCAACAATGTGTTCAGGCAGTCTGCAAGGAAATTGACCAAGACAAAGATAACGGCAGTGAGCAATACACACGCGTTGATTGTTATGGTATCCCTGGCGTTTAATGCTGTCACCAACATGGAACCGAGACCCGGAATGGAGAACACACTCTCCACCATAGAACTGCCTGCAATCATAAACCCAAAGCTCTGCGCCAGCATGGTAATTAACGGAGGTAACGCAAAACGGCTTACCATGTTTGCAATTTTCCATTCTGATACTCCCCGTGCCCTTGCATATAATACAAAATCACTGTTATATCCATCTAACAGGGAAGAACGAAATACCCGAATGGTTCCTGCCGACGTAGGGATAGCCAATGCCAGAGCCGGAAGAACAAAATCTTTCAGACTGTCTGCCCCCATAATGCTGAAAATAGGGAGATACACAGCAAAAGCAAGTAAAAGCATGAAACCGATCCAGTAATTTGGAAGTGACATACAAATAATTCCGAACAGGTAGATGCTTTTATCCGCTAAACCTCCTTTTCTGCTGGCAGATAAAACTCCAAGGGGAATACAGATTACCGTACTAAACAAAAGTGCTAACACAGCCATAATCAAAGTTGGCTGTATGGATGCCGCCAGTTCCTCCACAATGGAACGTCCCGTGTTGTATGAGTTTCCAAAATCACCGTGCAGGGCATTCCACAACCAAGAGCCATATTGCTGGAGGATAGGTTTGTCAAGGCCAAGTTCTTCCCGCACTAATTCAATCTGCTCCGCGGTTGGCCTACTGTAACGACGCACAGCCAATGCCTCAGCCGCATCTACAGGGGAGAGGTTTGTGTAGACAAAGGTCAGAATGGTTACCCCAAACAAGACAATCAAAAGTAATACAATTTTAGTGAGTACTTTTTTCCCTATCATTTTCCATTGGCCTCGCCTTTTCTCGGATCAGTAATGCGCCACGATTCTGCCGATTTCCGGGAATGGACAAAATCTCCATAGATCCCGCCCTGCTTTATCAATTCTTCGTGGGTGCCATGCTGAACAATCTTTCCGTGATCCACCACTAAAATCTGGTTTGCATGGCGCACCGTTTTCAGGCGATGGGCGATCATAATAATGGTCTTGCCTCCGGTTAATGCTTCAATGGCCGCTTGAAGCTCCGCCTCATTCTCCGGGTCAACATTTGCGGTAGCTTCATCCAAGATGACAACGGGAGCATCCTTCAGCATGGCTCTGGCTATGGAAAGCCGCTGACGTTCACCGCCAGATATTGTGGCTCCTCCTTCACCAATCACTGTGTCATAGCCATCAGGCAACGCCATAATAAAATCATGGCAGCGGGCAGCTTTTGCCGCAGCCACCACTTCTTCATGGCTCGCCTCCGGCTTACCAAACTTGATGTTATTTTCAATACTGTCGTTGAACAAATACACATTCTGAAAAACCATACTGAAATTGCTCATCAAACTGTCCAGCGAATAGTCTTTTACATCAATGCCGCCCAATTTCACGGAGCCTTTTTTCACATCCCAGAACCGGGCCATAAGGCTGGTAAGCGTTGTTTTGCCGGAACCGGAGGGCCCCACAATAGCGGTAGTCGTGCCTTCTGGAATGGTGAAGCTCACATCATCAATGATTTTCCGATCTCCATAGGAGAAATCCACATGGTCAAATGAAATATCATGGCTTTTCGGCACCTGAACCGAGCCGCTCTCGTCCATCCTGGGTGCCCGATCAATTTCCTCTACCCGGTCAATGGAAGCATCAATCATCGGCAGCATAAAGAACATCTCACCAGCCGATTCCAATTCGCTGTATACCAGGAACGCAGATACCACCATCATCAAACAGGTGAACAGCGACATATTCCCTTGCAGGAAAAGCCAGATGGAAAGCAGGATTGCCAATACAGAAGTAACGCGCAAAACAACCTGCTCCAGCACGTTGTAGGGGATGCGTTTGCGCTCCAATTTGAAGTTTTGATTTTCTGTTTCTTTGATGGTATTGTTTAGAGTTTGTTTTGCCGCTTTATCCCCGTGGAAAGCGCGCACCACACTCATACCCTGGATGTATTCCAGCACAGCATCCACCAATTTAGTCTGTGCAGCCAATCGTCCTGGGGAAAGCTCACGGGATTTCTTAAGCAGTCGAGAATTGACCCAAAGGAACAGCAGCGTCCCAACAAAGAACACAAGACCGATTCTCCAGTCGAAGCACATGATCGCCAGAGAAAAAACCGCAGTACGAATCATACCCACAACTGTCCGGGCAATCACTGCGAAAGACATACTCTCCAAATCGGACATTGTGGAGGTTGCTGCCGCAGTAAGACTGCCCAGGCTCTGCGCGTTGAAATAACCCATCGGCATATATTTCATGCGTTCACCGATGTGAATACGCTTTTCTCCGCACATTCGGTAGTTAGCGTGTCCTTCGCTATTGTGGGCCAGATACCAGCAGAGCGCGGCACCAGCCACACTAACCACCATAATTCCCAAAGCTGTCCATGCGGTGGCCCCGGTTATATTCTGTTCCACCAACGCCCGTAGCACGATCAATAGAGCGACAAATTGTAACGCTTCAAAGATGCTCCGCAGCAGTTCAAAGGCCATACCTTTATACCAGGTACTTTTCTCTGTCCCGGAAAATCGAAAGAACCGTTTATATGCGTCAAACATACGCCGCACCTCCTTCCATCTGATCGTTGTCTCGCGCCTGCGTGTGAGCCGCCCACATTTGCTGATATAGCGGACACCGATCCAACAGTTCTCCATGCGTTCCGGAGTCCAAAATCTTTCCGTGATCTACCACAGCAATTTGTTCCGCCCCAGTAATGGTGGACAGGCGATGGGCGATCACAATGAGTGTCTTTCCATGAGTTAGCCGCCCTATGGCATCCTGAATGACCGCCTCATTTTCTGGGTCTGTGTAAGAAGTTGCCTCGTCTAAGATAACAATGGGTGCATTTTTCATCATGGCCCGTGCAATAGCGACCCGCTGGCGCTCTCCACCGGAGAGGTGTCCACCTGCGCCGCCTACTACAGTTTCATACCCGTGATCCAGACCCATGATAAACTCATGACAGCCCGCAGCTTTTGCCCCCGCCTCGACTTCAGCATCCGTTGCCTCTGGCCTGCCCATGCGGATATTCTCACGGACGGACAAATTGAACAGAAAATTATCCTGGGATACATAACCAATCAAATCCATTATCTGCTCTGGAGGAAGTTCTTTTGCGTCAACACCTCCAATGGTGATATGCCCGCCTCCAACATCCCAATAAGAGGCGATAAGTTTCGCAATCGTGGATTTACCAGAGCCGGAAGGCCCTACCAATGCCGTTGTGGTTCCTTGTTTGATGTCCAGGGTGATGCCGTTCAGAACTTGCGTATCCTTATAAGCAAAAGTCACATCCCGCAGCGAAATATCCAATCCTTTGAGATTTTTCCGCTGGGACGGACGTTCCAAATCAGGCTCGGACAATACGGCAGTAATTTCTCCGGTGATAGTAGCAATTTTAGAAAAATCATCCGTCAGAAAGATAGCCGCAACCAGTGGCCCCATAATGCCAAGAGACAGAATGGCAATGGTGATAAAGTCCGGAGCAGACAAAGAGCCGTTCATATAGAACAAGCATCCAACAGGTAATACACCAATCAGTACAGCAGGCCAAATCGTCATCATCAGAGCAGAATAGCCCTGGGTGGATTTCATCCAGTCCAGCATAAGATCCACGCTCTGACGGACAGCCTGTGTAAACTTTCCATAAGAGGCAGCACTTTGATTGAACGCCTTGATGACCTCAATCCCATTGATGTACTCCACAGTGGTGGCACTCATATACTTACTTGCCTGAACAACAGCACCGTATTTTTTAGGGTATTCCTTCATCTGGGCCATGTAACAGAGCATCCCGATGGGTATCGTAATCAGGGACACCAGTGCCATTCTCCAATCCAATACAAACAGGTAAATAATGATGGCGATGGGGACAAGCAGGTTAGAAGTCATTTCCGGGATGATATGTGCCAGAGGGACTTCCATTTGCTCTACACGCTCTACCATTGTTGTTTTCAGCCGTCCCGAAGGTGTATCCGTTAAGTATCCCATAGAAACACGCGTTAATTTATCCGCAATCGCCTGTCGTATTTCTGAAAGCACATGGAATGTCGCTTCGTGGGAACATCTGGTAGAGAACCCATGAAAAACAGACTTCATCAGATAAGCTATAAAGGCGACGATTCCCCATGTTAAATAAGCAGAAAAATTCGTTTCACCTCCAATCAGCAGATTTACGATCCTTGCCACAGCGAAATATGGCACGATACCGCTTGTGACGCTGATAACAGCAAGAATAATAGAGAGCAAAAAGCCTGATTGATGCGGTTTAATGAATGTCATCAAATTTACAGAATCTTTTTGTCGCTGCATACAATTCCCTCCTTTTAGTTAGCTAAACCTAACCATAGGCCAAAAGTAAAAGCCGACCATCCACAGGATTTATCCTGTAAATCATCGGCTCTGCGTCTTGGCGTCTGGCTCTGATAATATAATGTTTTGTCCCTGCACATCCACGATGTGTTCTTTTCCGCATTTAGGACAAAATAGCGGAAAACGTTTGAGAACAGTATCTGGATTTACTTTTGTGCGGGTTTTGTTGCCGCAGGTAGGACAATGAATCCAGCCACTGTGGTCAATCCAACCACTCATACGACATCACCTCCATCTGCGGTAAAGATGGTCTGCCATCCAGCGGTATAAAAGCGCCGCATTCTATGGATATGCTCCAATGCCTGTTCTTTTGGCATATCATGAATAATGACCTCGAACATACCTGTATAAAAGGCACTGGAAAGGAGATGATTAAGTTCTGGCGTAAGTCTACCGCTTGTTATTGCATCATTTCCCGATGCTGCAATATATTTCGCAGTACATTCTATATCCAGTTCAACGATGCGGTGAATAAATTCTTGATAGACACTATTCTCTCCACTGGTAAGCAACAGCTTAAATTCATCGAAATGATTGTATAGATAGTCCACTACTTTGGGAAAGCCATCATTGGAATATCGAAGCATTTGCTGTGTCTGCTCATTACCTGGCATCATGTTGAACCTGGATAATACGGATTGCAACAATTCGCAAAAGCCATCCGCTGCTGTCTGAACGAGGGAACGGTATAGACTTTCTTTGTCAGGGTAACGAATATAAATTGCGCCTTTACTCGATCCAGCCTTCTCTGCGATTACACGGAGGGAAGCATTTTCATAACCATTTGCTAAGAACTCTTCTTTAGCACATTCCATTAGTTTTTCAGTCACTCCAGCCACTCTTTTTGCCATAGTTCACCTCCGTTCTTTTAAGACCATCAGTTTCAAACCATCAGTCTTAATATACCACGGCACTTTGGAAAAGTCAATAGGCTTTATCGTTTTATGTTGATCCCTATTCTAAAAGTCTGTCAAATAACTTTAAATTTGTTATATGGCTATATGTACTATGTACCCAGCCGCCTGCGCGGCTGGGCTTCTTTTTTAGGGCGTCAAAAAGCTGGACAGCCATAGCCCAGAACCTCATAATGCCCCACGGGGTAGCTGTTCTGGCGGACGGAATCGCCGGAGTTGCCTTCAATGGTGTAAACCCGTCCGTTCTCCACCTTCTCCACAATCCCGGTATGGTCGGAAAGCCCGTCCTGCCCGTTCTCATCATCCCAGTCAAAGAAGATAATCATGCCGGGGGCTGGTTCCGCGCTGTTATCCAGCCATTGGCCCCTATCCTTGAACCACTGTACGCCGTTGACGCACCCTGCATATTTGGGAATTACGCCGGTATCAATATAACCGCACTCGTTGGCGCACCAGCTCACAAAGCAGGCGCACCATTCCACGCGGCTGGAAAAACCATACCAGCTCCAGTACGGCTCGCCGCCCACGTTCCCCACCTGGGAGAGTGCCACGGAGACAATGGCCCCGTCCTCGGTGTAAATGCCGTAGAGGACGGCACTCCACAGGCTGCGGTTTTCCTCGGCCAAAAGCTCGGCAAGCTGCTCTTTCTGTTCCTCGTCAAACCCGTACTGCTCCGCCATTTCCTCGGCGGTCTTGTGGCTGACGGTGATATACAGATAGGTTTGGGTGACGGTGGTTTCCGTCTCCACGATATTGCCATTGCCGTCATCGGTTTCGGTGATGACCGTTTCCGTCCTGGTTTCCGTGCGGGAAGATATTTGGTTCATCTCCCAGAAAATATCCGTGAGGATGGCCTTCTTGCTGTCGTCAATGGTGGCCACCTCCTGGGGGTTATCCGGGTCGGTGGTCGTCTTGACGGCATAGACGGCAAGCACCTCCGGCCAGACGGCGCGGGAGCCGGACATCTCCAGCACGTCATGGGACAGATTGGCCTTTGTGGTGTCGATCTGCTGCTGGTAATCATCGTTGATCTCCTGCACCACGTTCTGCATGGTATAGCCCGAACCGCTGTCCTCACTGGAAAAGAAAATGCCGAAGCAGGAGCCGATCAAAAGCCCGATGAGGCAGATAATGACAATGACCAGCACGGCGATCCAGCCCCCGGCAGCGATGGCGGCGATCAGCGCCTTGGTGGCTGCAATAATGGCTTTCACCGCCGCGATGGTGGCCTTGGCCGCAACCTTTGCAGCCGCAACCGCCGCCCTTGCCGCAGCGCGGGCCGCGTGGGCGGCGGCCCTGGCGGCTCTGGCCGTGGTCTGGGCAGTCCGCTGGGCGGCTTTGGCCGCCTGCTGTGTGGTCTTGATACTGGCCTTCGCGGTTTTTTCCGCCGTCTTGATGGATTTGCTGGCGGTTTTTACCGTCCCTTTGGCGGTAGCGGACGCCTGCTTGATGATCTTGTGGCCCCTGTCCACGGTTTTAATGCTTTTCTTTCCCCGATCCAGGGTCTTGACGGCCCCGCGCTCCTGCCGGAGCGTCCTTACCGGCTCGGAGATCCTGTCCGCCGCCTGCCGGGTTTTCCTCGCCGCCTGCTTCTCGGCTTGTTTTTTCGGTTGTTCAGTTGCGTGGGCTGCGGCTTTCCGCTTCTGGATATTCTCTTTGACCTTGGAGATGTTCTCCTTTGTGGTCTTTATCCCTTTGCGGCCCTGCTTGTCGAACTGGTGGATTGTTTCATGGGCGACGTTATCCACCCCGGAAGAAAGGCGGTCGGACGCATACTCGCCGGGGGAGCTTTCCGCCGCATACAGGCTGTGGTCGGCCTTATCCCTGGTGCGGATATACGCCTCCTTCATCCGTTCCGAGGCCACCGCCGCTTTGTCAATGGCCTTAATTCCTTTTTCGGCCACTCTTGTTTTAATGCCCTTGCCCATGGGCTTCACCTCCTTTCCAGGGCGGGGCCGCCCTTATTCCTCCAGCAGCTTTGCCACCACAACCATCCGCCCGTTTGTCCGGGAATACTCGCAGGTGGAAAGGGTGATGAGCTGGTCGCCATATTCCGCAGTCACACCCGTGTCATAGAGCGCCAGTTCCTTGCACTTGGCAATAAACTCGTCAAAATCTTCTTCCTGCTCGGCCCGGACAAAGTGGTAATACTTGAAGCCTTTCTCCGAATATGCCACCGTCTTAAAGGCGGCGATCACCTCATATTCGCCAAAGCTGTCCAGGGTATCAAAGCGGATGGTCTTGTGTTCCCGGTAAAAATCCTCGCTCTCATACTTGCACAGGTCGGAGAACATACTGCCGTTGTTCATGTGGTGGCCGTACAGCACCAGGTTATCGGAAATGCCGACGTCACAGTTTTCCTGCATATAGGGCACCCCGTAGCTGCTGTACGACTTATCAAAAGCGTGCTTCAGATAGAAGTTGGGGTTATCCTTGGTCTGCATAACGGGATAATCAATCCGGGTTCCGGGAACGGTAATCCAGCCCACCAGGTCGCTGTTCTGGGCGTACACATCCGCATATTTCTCAAAGGCCGTGAGTTCTTCCGGCTCCTGGTCCGGCTCGCTGGCAAGTTCCAGCGTGGGCAGTTCCACATCTTCCTTGACCAGCCCGGCTACCTCGTCAAAGGCTTCGGCGCTCTGTTTCTGGTCGAGGTATTCGCGGGCCAGCATAGCCCCGGAGAAAAGGAACAGGGCGGCGCAAAGGGCCGCCCCTGCAATCATCAGTCTGCTTTTTACTTTATCGCTCATGTTTCACCCCTCCTTATGCTTATCGCGCCTGTTCTTTCCCGGCTGCCTGGCGGCGCTGCCCCTCCGGGGCCGGTTTCAGCCCCCGCAGCTCGGTTTTTACGGAAGATTTTTCGCCGCCAGCTTTTTCCGCAAGGCGGCCCGCGCCGCGCTCCATCTGGGCAAAGGTTTTGCCGCAGGACGCAAACAAGCCCCGCAGCCTGGCAAGCACACCCTTGTCGGCCTCCAGCTCCTGGGCCTCCAGGGCCTCTTTTCCCGCCAAGGCGCGCCCGGCGTTTTTCATGTGGCCGCCCGCCTGGTGCAGCTCATCCTGGATCACATCCAGTTTCCCGGCGCATTGCTCCATCGCCTGGCTTGCGTGGGAAAAGCCGCGCTCCATGCGGGAGAGGACGGCGGGGATACGCAGCGCCTGCACCGCATGGCGCAGGGCGGCGCGCCCCTTTTCCTGAAACGTCCCCAGCATACGCCCGGCAGCCGAGACAAAGTTTGTCCTGGCCGTGGAAAGCATGGTTTTTCCCTGGCGGATTTTTCCTTCCGCCGTCCCCACAAGCTGGGCGCACCGGGCGCGGATTCCCTTATCGTGGAGCTTTTCCACCTCCAGGCGCATGGCCTTCATTTCGTCCATCATCTGGGACAGCTTTTCTTCCATGCCGTCGATATAGCCCACCAGGGCCTGCACTTCTTCCTTTTGCTTTTGAAGCCCGCTCTGTTCCAGAACGGAAATCAGGTCTATGATCTGCGGATGATCCCGCAGCGCAAGAGCCGGTTCAGCCATGGTTCATTCCTCCATTCTCAAAATTATCATCGCGCCGGTTCCACCTGCTTTTTCGCAGGGGGCAGCTCCCGGCAGTATTCCGGGTAACGGATTTTCACGCCCTCCATAAAGTAAGGTGCAAACTCGCAGCAGAACAAATCCTCCGGGGAATAGGCGTTGCTGTGCTCCGGGTCGGTGTAGCCGTTCCAGAGATTGAAAGCAAGGCGGCACACCCGGACAGTGCCGCTGGTCTGCCAGCCGCCGTGCATGCCATCCGGCTCGATGCAATCCTGCTTGAAATCAAACATCTGGCGGATGTTTGCCCGCGTTTCTGGGGCAATCCCCATCACATAGAAAAAGGCCCGGTGGTAACAGTCGTTCCGCCGCGCCTCGCTCATCATATCTAAAAAGAAATCCCGGTGTTCCGGGGACGCAAAGCGGATATTGTTCATGCCGGCACCTCCTCGCCGCCGAATACGCCTTCACCGGGTTTGGTGGTCATCAAAGCATAGAGCCTGGTGTCACGGGGGAACCGGTTGATGAAAGGCACCAGGGCACTGCCATACCGGATGAGGCCGCAGCCCGCGTCTGCGTTGGTGACGTAGCTCATCTGCTCATTGGAAATGTTCAAGAGCTTCGCCAGCTTTGCCCGGTCGGATGCCGCCTGGTTCAACATGACAATAAACTCCGAGTTGGAGAGCATGGTGCTGGCCTGGACGGAATCCAAAAGGTACTCCACATTCTGCGTGATGGCTGTGGGATAAGCGCCGCGCTTTCTAAACTGCCTCCATGCGGAATTAAAGAAAATGCCGCTTTGCTCATTTTCAAACATCACATGAAACTCATCGATGAACACATGGGTACGCTTGCCCCGTTTCCAGTTGAGGGTGACGCGGTTGAGGATCGTATCGGTGATGACCAGGGAACCGGCAGGCTTTAGCTGCTCGCCCAGGCCGTGGATGTCGAACACCACATAGGGCTTGTTCAAATCCACTGTGCTTTCCCGGCCAAAGATGTCCAGGGAGCCGGTGGTGTACAACTCCAGGGAAAGGGCGATCTCCCTGGCCTTATCCTCTGGCTGCTCCAGCAGCTTATTCCGCAGGTCGCAGAGGGTGGCCACTCGCCCGATCTTCTCCGCCTCCGGGTACACCAAGGCGGTGCAGCGGTCAATGATGGATTTGTGCTGCGGCCCCACACCACGCTTGTCGATCTGCTCGATGAGGGACATGACAAACTGGCTCTTTTCCACGATGGGGTTTTGCTCGCCGTAGCCCTCTACCATATACATGGCATTGAGGCGGTCTTTGCCGCCTGCCACCAGATGGGCCACTGTCGCTTTTTCCCGACCCAGAGCTTTGACGAGTGCGCCAAATTCTCCCTCCGGGTCACAGATCAGGATGTCGTCATTTGCGTAATCCGGGTGGAGCATAAGGAACGCGATCAGTTCCTTGGCGCTGAAGGACTTGCCCGCGCCAGGTACGCCCAGCAGGAAGGCCGACTGGTTCAAAAGGTTCGCCTTGTTGCACATGATGAGGTTGTGGGAAATGGCGTTCTCTCCAAAGTAAATGCCGCCTTTATCCTGGATTTCCTGTACCTTGAAGGGAATGAACACCGCCAAACTTTCGGTGGTGAGGGTACGAAAGGCGTTGATTTTCCGCGCCCCAATGGGCAGGGCCGTGTTCAGACCATCAAGCTGCTGAAATTTGAGCACCGCAAGCTGGCACATGTGCTTTCGAGCCACGGAGAGTACGGCTTCGGTGTCGCTGTCAAGCTGCTCCTTGGTATCGGCGGTGATGGCCAGGGTCATCACCGCGAACATCATCCTCTGGTCGCGGGTGGTGAGGTCATCCAAAAACTCCTTGCTCTCTTTGCGCTGCAATTCCATATCGTAGGGAACCACAGCAGAGAAGTTGTTGTTGGCGTTCTGGCGGCGCTGCCAGTTGGTGATGTTGGTTTCCACACCCAGCAGGCGGTTTTCCACCTCCCGCACGGCCTCATCCGTGGGAACCGGCACAATGTCGATGGAGAACATCAGATTGCGGTTGAAATCGGTAAGCTCCGTCACCATGTTATCCTTAATATAAGAGGCATAGTCTTTGAGGAACAGCACCCGGCAGAATTTGCCGCCCAGCTTCAGATAGTCGCTGTTTTTCTCGATCCCGTCCGGGCAGATATAGTCCTTGAAGCTGTGGCCCCGCTTCATCATCTCGCGGGCATTGAAAACAAACTCGGATTCCTCGCCCTGGCGGTAGAAGTCGTGCAGGATACGCAGGCGCTCGGTGGCGTCCAGCTCCACGCACTTGGAGCCAAGGGCCGCAAAGTGGGAAATCAGGTCGGCTCCCACACGAGAAAAATAGGCGCGGGCCTCCTCAACATCCTTCTTCACCACGGAGATGGTGATATACTTTTCCTGCATAATGCCGTTGGCTCCGGTGGCTTTATCCAGCAGCATTTGGTTATATTCCCCCCGGTACTCATCCCGGAAATCCCCCTGCATGGGCATGAGGATGGACGTTTCAAAGTTGGCCTGATTCATACGGCGGTTATTGATGGTGATTTTTGTCACCGCACCGGAATCCAGGGAATTGAGCAGCTCCGAATAGGTGAGGAACATGGATTCCTTATCCTCCCGGCTGGCCACCAGGTAGTTGATGTCGCTGAATTTATAGGTTTTGGAGAACTTGTTCCCCACAAGGAAGATGCCGTCCGGCCAGATACGGCGGACGGGGATCACATCCTGCACCTTCCGGGGGACGGTGTAACGCTCCTTTTCCTGCTTAGACATGGTTTTGATGGTCTTAATCATGCTTGGCCTCCTTCCGTTTGCTAAAGTGTTTCGGCTCCTTCCGGCGCTTCTTGCCGGGCCGCCCGGTTTGCAGCTCCTCGATGGTATCTTTCAGAGCCGCATAGTAGTAGTTGCTGTCCTCGAACTTAAACTCCTTCGGCTCCAGCATTTCCGAGCGCAGCCACGCCCAGATAAATTGTTCTGCCGTCATGCCGTGGTAGGTGATGAACCCCAGCATGGCAAACGGGGCCGCTCCCAAAATGCACATCCAGGACAAGGTCTCCACGCCGAAGTAGGGGCGCAGGATAAAATAAAGGCCCACGGCCACGCCGCAGGCGAGAACAGAAAAGATGAACTGCCGCATACTCAAACCGAAAAACATGGATTCGGTGTAGTTGCGGATTTCCCGGTTGATCTTGACTTCCAAAATATCACCTCACAATCACATCGCCGGTTTCCAGGTAAACAATGCTGCTCTTGGGTATATAGGCAAAGCCCAGCAGCCGGTCGCCCACGGTAAAAATCTCGTCAGGGGCTGCTTTGGAGAAGTGGCCCACAATTCCCTTTTCAGCGGGCAGGTCGTAATCCTCCACCATTGGGATGGCGGTTCCATCAATCAAGTGCAGCACATAGGTTTGATAACGCATTTGTTTTCCTCCTTTTTTACAGGCCCATCATCTCGCGCACCACGCGGTCGGCCATCTTTACTGCCCCCACTAAAACTAACATGTTAAATACCAGCTCCCCAATATAGCTCCATACCTGCGTGACTGCCGCCGCATTGGGGTCAATGGCAGGCGGGGACGCCGCAAATAGGGAAAAGATAATGCAGGCCAGCACGATGATGGCCCCTTCCAAACACACGGCGGCATAGCTCTTGATAAAGCTCTTGCCCACGTTTTGGGTCGGTTCCCCGGCGAAGGTGGAGAGAGGGACGGGGGCGATGGCCGTATATAAATAGAGCTTAAAAAACCGCCCGTAAACGGTCATTATCATAATGAAGCTGAGGACTGTAATGAACAGCCCGCCAATGAGCGTCACCGCCCAGAGGGGGATACTCTCGAAAAAGCCGCAGCTTTCCACCGCCGTGACAATCTCCTGGGGGAGAACCGTCTGCTGCGCGGTTCCAAAGCCCGCCGCGTTCATTATTGTTGAAACGAGGCCCTGGACGATATTAAAGAGGGCCATCATCAGCTCCAGCCCATAGGTCACGACACCTTTGGCAATGGCAAACCGGATGAACAGCTTCAGGGCGTGCTCCGGCTTTTTCACCTCGGCAAAGCTGCCGCAGGTACGCATGACGCCCACCACAAAGAACAGCACCAAAAGCGCAAGGCCAATCGCCCTTACCGCGTCATGGATGTTGACAATGACGCCCCAGATGGAGCCGCCCTTAAACTGTTCCGGGCTTTGGGTGATGAGCTGCCAGATCTCGGACAGGTACTTGTTCCAGGTGTCGAGGGCATTTTGCAAATTTTGAACAACCCAGTTATCGGACATTCAACAACCTCCTTTCCGGCAACGGTAAGGGGCAGGCCGCCATGGGCCTGCCCCCACACTGCCGTTATTAGAATCAGCCGGTAATCAGGGTCAAAATCTCCTTCGCAAACGTAATCACAACACCGCCGGCCAAGGTGAGAAAGCCGTTAGCCCTCTGGCTGGGGTCATGGCTTTTCAGAGAAAGGCCGATCTGCACGACGCCGAAGCCCAGCAGGATCATACCCACGGCGCGGATCAGGCCGAAGATGAAATCACTGAGGTTGTTGATAACAGTCAACGGGTCGCTGGCGGCAAAGGCCGTGGTGGTGCAGCAGCACAGCATGAGCACCAGAGCCGCATAAACGGCAAAGGCGCTCCGGCCCTTTCTGCCCATGGGCAGGCTGCGGGTTTCTTTCTTCTGCTTGCTTTCCTTCTTAAACAGTTTCATTTTGGGTGTCCTCCTTAAATTGAAAGATATTCTCCATGTCCTCATCGGACAGAAGTTCGTAAAGGGCTTCCAGCTCCTGGATATTGGCAAGGTCGCCGGGGGTGAGGCGGCCAATGACCATATCCGCCACAGCGTTTTCAGTGCCACCATGGGTGAAGGCCGCTGCGCCGCCATCGGTGGTGTACTTGATGTTGGGGTGTTTCAAAAGGTCATACTTTTCATCCATCAGCGGCGCTTCGCCACGGATAAAGAGCAGGGCCAGGTTGTTGTCCAGCATACGGACCTCATCGGGCGTCATCAGCTCCCGGCCCGTGATCTGGTTGTTGGTGGAATAGCTGCCGGAATGCCCGGTGCTCTTGCCGTAGGTGTCCAGCCAGAGGGTGCTTTTCCCCAGGTAGTTCTCAGAGATCAGCTTGTGGGTGGACGTTTCGTTGCCGCCCAGGTACAGAAATTCATCACAGTTGCCGATGATGGATTCCCATTGCTTTTCAAACAGCGCCTTGAGTTGGGCAATGTTCTGGATGATGATAGAAACGCTGATATTCCGGGAGCGCATGGTGGCCAGCAGCTTGTCGAAATCATCCGGCAAGCTCACGTTGGCGAACTCATCCATGAGAAAATGCACCGGTACGGGCAGGCTACCGCCGTGTACCCGGTCGGCAGAATAAAAAAGCTCCTGGAAAGTGCTGGCATACAGCAAACTTACCAAGAAATTGAAGCTGGCGTCGTTGTCCGGGATGAGGGCAAAGAGTGCCACTTTTTTCTCGCCCAGGCTGGAAAGGTCCAGTTCATCCGTAGCGGTGAGGGCCGCCACCGAGGAAAGATTGAATTTCTCCAGGCGGGACGCCAACGTGATCTGAATGGATTTCAGCGTTTTGGCAGAGCCGGAACGATAATCCTTGTAATACTTCACGGCGATGTGATCCGGGGAGCGCATTTCCAGCCGGTCAAACAGCTCGTCCAGGGGGGATTGGTAGGAATCATCGTCCTCCCGCACTTCACCGGCTCGGAGCATCTCCATAATCATGGGGAAATTCTTCTCGTCCTCCGGCGCTTCGTACCACAGGTAAAACACTAAAGCCATAAGGAGCATACTGGCCGCCGTATCCCAGAAGGGGTCGTTGGACTGGCTCCCTTTCGGGGTAGTGGCTTTGAACAGGTTCGTCACCATCTTCTGCACATCGTTGTCGGATTTCAGATAGGCAAAGGGATTGTAGCAGTGGCTTTTCTCCATGTTCAGAAGGTCCACCACCTTGATCTCATAGCCCATCCGTTCCAGCAGGCCGCCGCAGTCGCGCAGCAGCTCGCCCTTACAGTCCAGAATAAAAAAGGACGTATTGCATTGGCAGATGTTCACTTTGGCATAGAAGCGGCTTTTTCCCGCGCCGCTGCCGCCCACCACCAAGGTGTTGAGGTTGCGGCGGTGCTTCCGGCCATCCAGCCCCATGCGGACGTGCTGGGTAAAAATGCGGTTTTTGAACGGGTCCTTGTCCCGGTATTTCTTATTCACGGCCCGCGGATCGCCCCATTTGGCGGAGCCGTGTTCTTCGCCTCGTCTGTAATTGCGCCGGGAAGAAAGATAAATGCCAATGCCCAGCCCATAGGCGGCAATAAAAATGAGGACAGTTTTTACACTGTCCTCACACCACACGATTTTGAATGGATTGTTCATTGCCGCAGGCAGGGCGCTGACGATCTCCGAAAGTCCCCCGGAAATGGCAGGCGCAATCAGCAGGGCGAACCAGATCACCGGGACCAGCCCCAGGGCATAGAGCCAGGGGCCGCCCGCCTTATTATCTGGCTTCATCCCGGCGCTTCGCTTTCTTGTCTTTTTGGGCTGGGGCGTCAATGGTTTTCAGCAGAACGTCCTCCACCGGGCCGGGGTCACGCTGTTCCTCCAGCATATCGTTGCGCAGTTCGTTGAGGGCGCGAATCATGATCCCATGCTCATAGCTGTCCAGGGTGAGGACGACTTTTTCCTGTTTTTCCATGGGTCTACTCCTCCTTTACCGTTCCTGTTCCTTCTGCTTGCTGTCGCGGGTGAGGCCCATGGCCCTGGCCATACGGCCATTGAGGGATTTGAACGTATCCCGCATATCGGTGAGGGCAACAGGAATATCCTCCCTGGGGACCTGCCCCTGAAACACGCCGTCCAGTTTGAAAATCTCATACTCTTTGACGTCCACGCCATACCGCTTGCAGAGCATATAGCTGACAGCATAGGCTTTGTAGCCATCTGTCTCTCTGGAATAGCCGTCCATGCTTTGGGCAAGCTGCACGTTGGCAACCTCCAGAGAAACACAGCGGAAGATGTCCGGCGCGTCCATGCCCTTTTTCACCAGGATGGCGTTCTGCTCTGCAGAAAACATGGCCCCACGGCCCTGTGGCAGTTCCTCCACGGCCCGGATGGGCACCGGGGAACTGGCAATCAGGCCCTTTAAGAGCAGACGGTCATCGTAGCGCACCTGGGGCTGAACCTGATCCCGCGCCGTAGTCTGGGAAATATCATAGACTTCCTTGGCGTAAAAGTTCTGGCCCACGCTGCCATCCTCACGCCGGTATGCCTTGCCCGGCTCCAGAGTGATGATGGGCAAACGCTTCTCATCCTCCAAAATCTCGATCCCCTGGGCGTGCCACTCCTTGTAGCCGCCTACACGCACCGCGTCGGGGCATTTATCCCCAATCAGAAGTGCATTGCGAGCAGAGTGGAAGGGAAAACGGCTCTGCACATCCAGATATGCCTCCATACTGCCCGTACCCTCGGAGAACTCTCCAAAAATCCGGTCCAAGGTGGCATAGGCTTCTTTTCGCTGTTTTTCCTCCCGGATCTGCCACCACTGGCGCTTGGGGCGCTCTTTCTGGCTTTCCTGCTTTTGCGGCGCGGCCTCCGCCTGGGGCTGCTGTTCAAACAGATCGTCAAAATTATTCATCACAGATTACCTCTCTTTCGATTTGGGCTTCTTTTTGGGTTTGGGCGGCTGGTGCCGGGTTGTTTTCTGAGCCGCCTTCTTCTGGGGTGCAGCCGGCTCCTCGGCCCTGGCAGCCTCCGCCTCCTTCTTCCGCTGGGCCTGGATTTCCCGCAGCTCCTGCCGGACGGAAGGCTTTTCGGCCCCATCAGAAGTACCCCTTGCGGACTTGCTGCTGCTCTCGGAGATAGGCTCGGACGGAGGGGATTTTTCCGCCGCTGGGGCAAAAGGGGCGTTCTTCTCCGCTGCCGGATTTTCCGGCTGGGCTTTTTCTTTCTGGGTGGGCTTTTCCATCAGCTCATCCAAAAGCTGGTCGTCCACACTCTTTTCCGGCATGGCCTGCTCCGGCGCGGCGGGTTTGCTGCCGCGCTGTTCGCGGGATTTCTCAATATCCTCCTTGATCGAAGCCGTATCTACAACGGTGAGCTTGAACTTCTCCACGATCCGGTTGGCTCTGGCAGCGTCATCCTCGAACACCAGAATGTCGATGGTGTCGTCGCCTTTCTTCACCGGGATGGGCGCATAAAGAATCCCGTACCCCTTGGCTTGCTTGGCAAACTCCGGGCAATCCTCCTTCTTGATGGTGTAAACCTTTAAGGGGCGCTTCTCCCGCAGCATGGCTTCAATGCGGGCTTTGCCCTTGGTCTTTTTCTGGTCTTTCAGAACCGTGTAAAGGGCGGCGGCCAGATTTTTAGCAGCAGAACCGGTGATTTTGAGGGCAAATTCAGCACCCTCCAGGCTCATCCGCACCACTTGCTCCGCCGCGTCGCCTGAGTTATACATCAAAAATCATCTCCTTCCTGGGGGAGCCGCCCGGCCCTGCTCCGGCTCCTGGCGGGCTTTCTCATCCCTGCCGGAGACTTCCTCACGGGCGGCCTGTATCTTATCCTTGATGGAAGTGGAGCGCAGGGCAATATCCCCGCACAGCTTCACCTCCCGGCGCAGCTCCTTGATCTGCGCAGATAGTTTGGAGATCTCAGCCCGAATGTGTTCCTGCTGGGCTGGGTCGGCCAGCACTGCCTTGGTGCGAAGTTTCCGGTACAGGCTTTTCCGCTGTTCCGTTATGCTTGAAAGCCGAGATTTCAAATCGGATTGATAGGCATTGAGCTGCTCCAGGGTGTCAATGCGGTGGCGGGAAAGAAGGCGGGCTTCATCAGTAAGCTCCTGCGCCCGGATCAAATCCTCCCGCAGTGCATGAGGCACCCGCCTGGGCGGGCGGTTCTGCTTTTGGGGGAATACCCCCAGCAGATAGCAGTAATGGAAGTAGAGGGCGCGGAACCCCGTCACCTTTTTAGCCTGTTTCAAATCCCCGTGGAGCCTGCACCGCAGCGGCTCCGGCCTGTGTTCCCGCTGGGGGCGGCGCTGGGCTAAAATCCGCTTGCGGATGTTCTCCATCGAGTAGTCCTCGCCAAAGTTGCGCATGAGCTTGCGTCCACGGGGGTAATTCGGCGGGCGGACCGTAATATCCTTGCCCACCTTGATGTCATAGCCCATCTGCCGCAGGCGATAAAAAAACTGCCGTTCCGTCATAGACTGGCGGATGGCAGTATCTACATCGGCTTTGATGAGGGAGAGATAGGTGGGGCGGCCTTCCTGCTCGGCCCGCCATTCCCCGTAGTGCTTGGATTTTCCCCGCTGGGGGTTCTCAATGACAGAAAGCCCATATTCCCGGCACAGCCGGTCGGATTCCCTCTGCATATCGAAATAATCCTGCTCGGTACGATGGTACTTGATGCCGTCCACGAAGGAAACCGTGTTCACTACAAAATGATTGTGCAGATGATTTTCTCTGTCCAGATGGGTAGCCACCAGCACCTGGTATTTTTCACCCCACAGCTTTTTTGCCAGGGAAAGGCCGATTTCATGGGCCAGCTCCGGCGTGGCCTCGCCGGGGGCAAAGCTCTGATAGCCGTGGTAAGCAACAGTCCCGTCCTCCTTTCCAAACCGCTTTTTCACCGCTATCATCTCATCGCGGGCAGTAGAGGGGCTGCAATTCACCCCGGAGACAAACTGCCGCATAACCGTTTCGCCTTCGCTTTCCACCGCCTTGCTTGTTTTTTGTTGCTGAACGGCATACTCGATCACATCCGCAAGGCCCTGGGCCTCCTTACCATCCATATCCTGTTTTTCAAAGAAATCAGGATTTTCGGTCTTATCTGGATTCTCGATATAGATGAGGACCTTGCCCAGCCAGCCGTTCACCCGCCAGATGGATGTGGTAGCCAAAGTTACTCCATAGCGCGGGGAAGGATCACCGCTTTGGTGATGTCCCGGACGAGCTGGTCAAACTTCCGCATTTCCTCATCGTAGCGGCGCTCATCAATGACGCCCAGCACATGGGCTTTCTGGGCGATCTGGTTGAGGTTGCCGCCGATCCGGTGAAGCTCCCGCATAAAGTCGTAGTAGGCGGGCGGCGGCGCGTCCTGGGGAACCAGGCCGTTCACCAGATGGCGCAGGTACGCCTCGCGGGAAAGGCCGCTGCGTTTTACTTTCTTGTTAAAGGCTTCCGCCTCTTTTTTGTCCAGCCAGAACTGGACGTGTACGTTGCGTTTTCTCATTCTTCTGAATCCTCCTTTCTGCCTATGCGGTTGATTTGAAGCAGGCACATAATCAGCACGCCGATCACACCGCCCAGCAGAAATCCAATGGCAAAAAACAATCCTTCCATGAAAACCTCCATCCTTTCAAAAGGGGTATTAGGGGGCGTTCCCCCTAACAAGCGGCCTTTGTGGTATCACAAAGGCGATGCTTGCTGGTACAGCTACATTCCATTCCCCTGCGGGGAATCTGGGACAGGCGAAAAAAGAACTCATCGCTCGCCCCGGTCACGGGAATACCGCTTGGCATGGAACTCCACGCCGGTAAAATGGCTGGCGTCCAGAACGACTTCGCCGCGTTTCCATTGGTCCCTGGCAAACTGCTCGGCCTCCTCCCGGCTGTTTGCCGCCACCTTCATTTTCACCTCCAGCGTTTCCCGGATGGTAACATCATAATGGTTCATCGCTCACGCTCCTCTCTAAAAATGGGCAACAAAAAAGAGCGTCCATTTTCAGAACGCTCTCCAAAAAAGGTATTCGTTTTTACCGCGCCTTCTCCTGTTTCAGATGACGGGTGGGGATTGCCAGCAGCTTACGCACCCGGCCCTCCAAATGCTTCTCAATGGCCTGCAGATGTTCTTCCGGCAGGCCCAGGCTTTCGTGGCGCTTGAACCGGAACCCGATCATGCGGCGGAGCTGCTCTTTCTGCTTTGGCCCCATGACCTCCGCACACACTTCCTCATAGGAGATGTTGTAGGGGTTGGAACGGGTTTTTGCATACTCGTCCAGGTTCGCATAATCTTCCTTGCCGGCATAGCAGAACAGGGACAGCCCGTTGTCAAAAATGGGGGCGGGCGCAATGATGCTGCCGCTGTGGTTATCCCGCAGGACGCCAAAGTTTCCAAAGTGTCGGTCCTCATTGTAGATCAGGGCGTCAAACACCAGCATACTGCGGATTTGCTCGGAAAACTCCGGTCCCAGCTTGTCGTAGTAGGCAAGGCAGGCGGCAATGCCCCCGGTTCGGACAATGCGCCCAATGGGGATATAGGCCGTGTCGATGTTGGTAAACAGGGCGCACTTAGAGGCGGTAATGCCTTTCCAGTTCTCCAGGTCATAATGCACGGCGTTCAGACGCATGGTTTCCGCAATCTGCGAAGCATAATACTCGCAGTACGGTTCCCGGCCCGTATTGGACGCGCCGGTCGTGCCGCCCTTATAGAGATAAATCCCATCGTGGTCCACATAGCGCCACGCCTTGGGCAGCATACCGCCTGTGGTCAGCTCCGGAGACGTGGTAAATGCCTGCCGGCTCCCGCCTGCGCCGGTATAGGCCACCAGCGCCAGTATCTCGGAAAAGCGATTTTCGTAAAGATTGTATTGGGAGAATTTCCCCTCAAATCCCTCCGGCACCACCCAATAGCTGTCGTTCAGCGACAGCCCCTTGCACACGTCGATGATTCCCTTGGTGTCGTTATGGCTGAGGCCAAGGGTTTTCAGAATCTCGTCCACAAAGGCACGGTTTTTAGGGATAACCCGCCGCTCCAGCCAATGGATGACGCCCTCGCCGGTGCGCTCCATATCCAAAGGCAGCAAATGGGCCTGCTCCTCGTTGGTGTATAAGATTTCGGCCACAAGGCCGGACAAGCCCTGCTTTTTCATGGAAAAGCGCATTAGCTCCGTATCATAAATGCGGAGACTGTAAACATTACTCATAGGCTCCTCCTTGTCGTTCAGTTCCAGTGAAACATCCTTCCCCAGCGCCGAGGCGATTTTTAAGATCATATCAAGCGTAGGGTTCTGTGTCCCACTTTCCAGGCGGTTGATGCCGGAACGCTGGATTCCCAGCCGCCTTGCCAGTTCTGCCTGGGAAATGCCCTGTTCCAGACGGGCCTCCACAAGCTGGGATATGATTTTCTGCCGTTTGCGCAGTTCATCCATACTCTCACCTCACTGCTTTAATGTTAACATATATGATAACAACTTGCAAGAGGGAGAATCTGTCGAAGCTGCAAAATCGGCAACTCACCGCTCCGGCTCTTTGCTGTGGCTGCCCCGAATGGGAATCCCCAGCCGGTGGCACAGAAAATCATTCACATCCTTTCCACGGGGCGGGGGTTTGTTCTCCACCCGGTAGCTCTCCGGCATGACAGCCATGATCGCCTTGGCCGCCAGCCGGCCAGCGGTGTCATTGTCCAGATGGAGATAGACCGTTTTCACATGGGGGTGGTCCTCCAAAAACTGGGTAAGGGCCACCGGCAGCTTGCTTTCCTCGATCTTTTTCTTCGGCTGGTACACCCCGGCCAGGGACAACAGGTTGTGCCGCCGCCAGTCAATCCCGTCCAGCTTGCAGAGCGTGGCGTAGGACATGACATCAATGGCGCACTCGCATAGATGGACCGCCGGATTATCCACGCAGGCGGGCAGGGCAAAGGAAAAGTGCTTATCACTGCCGCTTAAATCCCCGTGGAACCGAGCTTCGCTAATTCCCCGCAGGCAGCCGAACCGCGCCTTGCCATCCTTGTCGAAACCTACGAAAACCACGTTGCTGTGGCCTTTGTTCCGGCTCTCATAAATCCGCCCGGTCTGGACGCAGTAGTCCAAAATCTCCTGGTCAATGCCCCGGCCTTTGAGATAGGCCATCATCGCCCGATTATCCGGGGCGGCCTGGGGCAGAAGCAGGTGCTTGGGCTTTTCCTCCTTCGGCGCTGGCACAAAGGAAGGCGGCGGGATGGCAGCCCTTCCGGAGATAGTTTCCATGGCCTCCAAAAAGGAATAGCCGTTGACCTTGATGAGATAGTCCAGCGCACTGTAACCGCCAATCCCGCGGGAAAACCAGCACCATTTGCCGTTGGAAATCCGCAGGCTGTCATGGATCTTGGTACAGTAGACGTTGCCGGACACATGGACCAGCTCCTGGGGTTCGCAGGTTTGCAGGTAGGTGAGCAGGTCCACCTGCCTTGCCCGTTCGATGGCTTCTGAATCGTAAAAAGGCATAAAAAATACAGCCCCCTTCACATAGCCATAGATTAGCCGCCCCATGTGGGGTAGCTGACTATGTAAAAGGGGCTGTACTCTTTTCAGATATGGAAAAAGCCGACTGGATTGCTCCAATCGACTTTCTGCATATACTTTTGCGATTTATATGCAGATATGAATGGGGAATGTGCAGTTTTGGGCGGCAGCTTTAAGCCATAGCCAAAAACTCCAAGAATTTCAATAGTTTTTACTCCTAATCCGTAAAAACTTGTTTTGTTCAAGACCTTTTTGGGGGTGCGAATGAATTTGGATATGTAAAAGCGGCATGGATTTTTCCATGCCGCCCAAAAAACTATTCAGTTTTGAAAGCGCCGATTTTCTTCAGATAGGCAAATCCGTCTGCATGGCCCCGGAAGTAGATGTGTTCCCGTTCCATATTATCGGCCCGCATATACAGCCGGATAAATTCTTTCAAGGCTTCATGCTCCTCAGCGGTAAAAGAAAGTTCTCCCTTGCCCTCCAGCAGAGCGCCAATCACAAGATTTTGGCGTTTCAGTTCCTCCATCTGGGCCTTCAACTCGGTATATTCCGGGCTGGCAGCCACCAAATCCATCACGATGTCGCTGTCGATTTCAGAAAACTGCTCGGAAATGCGCTCCGGGAGCAGGCAGTAGCTATCGTCCATCTATCATCACCCCTTATCACGATTTTTATTATACTATACCTGCCCCGCAGCGCAATGGCAAATGTGCGATCACCTTTCTTTCTGCGCTTTGGCTTTCTGTTTGGCTTCGGCGGCCCTGGCCTGTTCCTGGACGGTATCCCAGATATTTTCCATGTGGGATGTTTCTTTATCTTCCCACCGCTCAAAAATCTGCTTCAGGGGCTTGCCGGATTTCAGCAGCGCCCTGGCCTGACTGTCCTCCAAATCGTTGTACTCTAACGACATCAGAATGTCCTCCCGCACCGTGTACTCGTAGGCGTGGTTCAGAATCTCAGCCGGCGGCTGGGAAAGCAGCCAATCCCGGAACTGTTCCTGTTCCGCGAACATTTTTTCATAGAGCCTGGTATTCAATTCTTCGTTGGTCATCGTATCCTCCTTTACCGTGCCAGCTCCGCAACCCTCCGGGCAGGCACATCCTCGCCCTCATCCGGGGTATCGTCCAGCAGAGTCTTGTCCTTCTCATCCATGTTGAGCAGAATATTCAGCTCTTTCAAACGGGCTGCTTTCTCCGCCAGCTCCTCCTCGCGGGCAAATGGGGCAGCCAGTTCGGTGCGTGCGTTTTCAAGCTGGGCTTTGGTTTCCTCCAGGCTGTTCTGCTCGGCCTGCAGGCTGCCTGCAAGGTTTTCCAGAGCGTTGTCCAGGCGGGTGATATTGCCGAACACATCTGCGCCCAGCGTCACTGTATGGGAAAGAGTGCCTTTGAGTGTGATCCGATACTCGTTGCTCCTGCCATCATAGGCCAGCACCATGGAAAAGCCCCGGTACTGCCCCAAAAGAACAGCGTCGGAACCAGTCATGCGGGTGCAAACGTCAATGATAGCCTTGCCTGCGTCCTCTTTTTCGGTGTAGTGTTTGCCATCCACCTCCATGCCGCAGAAGCCCTCCTGGGCCTTGGGGTGGGCCGCCGCCAGCGCCACATCCTGCTCATAGCCCTCGATCCGTTCCGTGAGCCGGGTGATTTCCTCTGGGTACTTGCGGTACACCAGCTCCTCCAGCGCATATACCTGGTTCAAGTGGCTGGCTTTCAGCATATTGAGCCGCGCCACCTCCATATCCAGGTTGCACTTCTCGATAATTAACGGATTGCCGGTGGCCAGCGCCTTGATCTCCGAATAGCTCAGGGCGGTTTCATCCACATCATCCGCCACACGGACAGGGGCCTTGCTGGTCATAATCTGGGCGATAAACTTCTGCTTGTTCTCCACGAGCTGGTAGAGGTAAGCGTCAAAGGTGCCTTCCGTTACATACCGATAGATTTCCACCTCCTCGTTTTCATTTCCCTGGCGGACGATACGCCCCAGCCGCTGCTGCAGGTCAGAGGGCCGCCAGGGGCAGTCTAAATCGTGCAGGGCAATGAGCTTATCCTGGACGTTAGTACCCGCACCCATTTTAGCTGTGGACCCCAGCAGCACTCGCACCTGCCCGGCGCGCACCTTGGAAAACAGCTCCTTCTTTTTGGCTTCGCTGTCTGCCGTGTGGATAAAGGCGATTTCCTCCTCCGGGATACCGGCGTCCATCAGTTTCTTTTTTAGGTCGTCATAAACACTGAAAGAGCCATCGGTGGTAGGGGTGGACAGGTCGCAGAACACAAGCTGGGCAGAGCGTTTTTCTTTGGTCTGTTCCCAGATGCGAAACACATTCCGGGCGCAGACAGCCACCTTGCCATTGGGGTCATCCGGGGCCAGAGGCTGAATCAGCCGCATATCCAACGCCAGTTTTCTTCCATCGTTGGTAATGCGCAGCATATTGTCCACATGAGGATCAACACCGCCGCCGCGAATCTTCTCAGCCCGTTCCGCCAACCCCTTTATCATCTCCTTCTGAAGCTCCGAGGGCTGGATTACTTCCGTGTGGAAGTTGGCCTTGGGCACGGGGAGTTTGAGCATATCCGCTGTTTGGATGTCAGCCACCTCCTTGAAAGCAGCCATCAGCTCCGGCAGGTTATAAAACTTGGCAAACCTGGTTTTAGCACGGTAGCCGGTGCCCTCGGGGTCGAGTTTGTCAAGATACTTTTTGTGGATTTTCTAAATTAAATGATTTGTCCGTAAAGAAATCGCCCAAAACCTCGTGCTTGCAGATGTCTTGAAACACCGTATTCAAAGGCTTTTTAGCACTTTCGGACTGCTTTACATTTACGATGAATGTTGTCTTTCCAATTCGTTGTGAATAAGAATGTTTCTGTTCTTTCATATAGTCCGTTCCTCTCTTTCATAAGATTTGATTGTGGGGCATTCATATTAGAACGCCCATCAACCGCAGATTTTCAATATATCAACAAGTCATTAAGTCGTGAGTATAATGGAAAAGGTTATCTTTCCATACCACGCTTGTTCCTTCGTGCCTTGATACGCTCCTGTCTTTCTTTTTCCCTCGCTTCTTTTTCGGCTCGTTCCTGTGCTTCCTTAAAAGAAAAAAGCTGCTTCACTTTTTCGGTAAAAAGTTTAGCAACTTCGGGGAAATGCTCCAACGCTTGAAGAAAAGGTCTGCACTTTTCTTTCAGCTCGTTGTATTTAGTTTTCATTCTTTCGAGTGCGTTTGCACAGTCAAAATATTTCTGTCGGTAGTAGTTGGCACTTTGTTCTAATTTGCTGATTTCCGCACGACTGGTAATGCCCTCTTTAGCAAGGGCGGTAAGCTCAGAATAATCCTCTTTGGAGATTGCTATTTTACCTGTAATTGTTTTCTGTCCCATATTGTCAATCTCATTGTAGGTTTTTGAAACATTACGGGCAGGCTCATACTTTATCTGTTCACGCTGAATACGCTTCTGTAGCTGCTCCAAGCGTTCTTTGTCCTGCTTGATTTGATATTGCAGGGAAGTCAGATGTTCGGCGGTACTTCCGTATTCGCCACGCTGAAAACCTTTGAAGCCTTGCTCCGTCATATGGTTAAACAATTCATCTTGCAGAATACTGTATGAAGCTCGGAACATCGGTTTTCCGTTCTTTCTGAGAAGCGGATTGCCTTTTTCGTCGGTCAGCGGAATATCCGATTTCCATTTCTTTGAATGGCTGATTTGATGAACAACTTCCTTAACCGTTCCTCGCAGTTTTTCATCTTTGCAACGCTTACTCCATAGGATTTCTTTTTCCACCACAGGCAGAACCATAGCGTGAAGATGATAGTGGTAAACCTCTTTTCCAAGTTCCTCGGTTGCCGCTACATTGATTTCATCAGCGTGCATAACAGCCGATATGACATTATCAGCACCGAATTTTTCCTCGATAAAATGAAACGCTTCTTCATAAAACTGCTTTGCGTATTCGTAGCCGCCGTTACGTTCGAAGTACATCGTGTTCACATCAATCACAATTTCATTGAAGAGCGTTGCGTCTTTCCTCAACCCACGAAGCGATACCAAACCGTCAGTTTCCATCTGCTTTAATTGTTCCATATAAGTCGGGGCAGTCGGTGTTTTGAAATGCACATTAAAGGGTATGCGTTCCTCAATCACATTCATATTTTCGTAGGTTTCATTTTTGCGTTCGTTGTGTCTTTCTGCTTTGCTGACATCGGAAGCGGAATACTTTTTTACTCTTGCACAACTCATATCCGCCTTGTTTTCTTTCGCCATTTTTGTTCTCCTTTCTTGGCAGGGCGAAGCCATTACACAACATTCTTTGAATGTGTGTAACCCACTATGACACTTTCAGACTTCGTCTGCAAAGATGTCGTGGGCAAGGGTGTTCCCCCTTGACCTCCTTTTGATACCTCAATCATAAAAGCAGACTGTCTGATAAGAGGACAGCTCGCTTTTATTCTCTCGGTATATCGCCCATCGGCAAAGACCAGTACCACAGAAAACCTTTCTTTCGGGAGATAACTCCTGCGTTTTTCTTTGCCTTTTTGATGGTCGATTTCTTGAACCCTGCGGCTTCAAGTTTTTCTTCACAATCCGAAGAAAGCATTTCTCCTCCCTGCAACATTTCAACGAGAAATGATTTTGCTTTCATCTCTTTTTCATTTGGTCTGCCCATTTGTGGAGCAAGAGATAAAAACGCTTCTTCGGCTGTCATCTCCATTTCGGAAATGAAGTCCACGCCTTTTTCGGCAACCTCAAAAAGAATTGCCGAACCTGTTGGTGCGAGATTTGATTTCACTTGCACCAAATATCTTTCCGCAGGTGCTTCCTTGTTCGGTGTGCGTGTGATTGCAAGAATGCTTCTTGCAGCACCCGCAATGTCAATCGAGCCGTTGGTGCGGTAGAGTGGATTATTATCTTTCATCTTGTTCATATGAGCGATAATGACAATCGCACAACCCGTATCTTTTGCAACTGCTATCAGATGGTTAAACTCTGCTCGTGTTTCGTTAGCATTGTTCATAGAGCAGTTCTCTCCGATATACGAACTCAACGGGTCAAGAATTAGGAGCTTTGCATTGTACTTTTTAATCGCTTCACGAATGCGATTATCTCCGAAAGATAAAGTCTTTTCATCTTCCTTGATGAAGATAAGGTTTTCTCCGTCTCCGCCGGCAGAATTGAAGCGGGGTACTACGGTATCGTCTGCGTCATCTTCCGTTGTCTGATAGATGATAGTCATAGGCTCGTTTTCTTCCGTTTCTGTAAAGGGGAGTGGTTCTCCCTTTGAGAGCAGGGCGGCAATGGAAAGCATTAACTTGCTTTTCCCATCGCCCGGATCTCCTTGCAACAGCGTAACCTTACCAAAGGGAATATACGGATACCACAGCCACTTTACTTCTTTCGGCTCGATTTCACTTGCCTTGATGATTTCAAGAGGTACGCTGAAATTCATTTCGTTTTCATTCTGTTTCATCATTTCTTGTTCTCCTTTTCTGAAAATATAAAAACCACAGATTGATACCTAAACCTTGTTTGTGTTGCTTTTCGGGGCGAAAATCAAGGAAAAAACCTCGTTTTAAGCCTTTCAAAAAGGGGCACAAGGCGTTTGTACTAACCTGTGGTTATGTATAAAATTGTAGATTTTAGGGTAACAAAAAACACCGTATTTCTACGATGTTTTTCGCTTCAACACTTGTCTTTTAGTTACAGACAAACTGGAATCTGTCGTATTAGAGATACCAAACCAATCCATTTTCTGTTGCCTGAATCATTGCCCCCTTCGGTACCTTTCGCAATATGATTAAAACATCCATATAATCGGGTGCTGGAGAAATTAGTCCCATAAACGAAGGAACTACACATATTGTCATCAACCACTTCATTGAAATCGGGCAGACCACGAAAACAGCAAGAAAGATTATCCCCGGAATCAAAGGTGCCAATGACATCATTATATATCGTCCTCTGCTAAGTGCTGCTGAGGATGCAGCATATGCTCTCAACTGTTTTAGAGATACTCCTATATAAACTTTTGCCCCCTTTGGATAACTTATAGCATGAAGAAATTCATGTAACGGCATCGCAACAAAAAAGCCAATAATAAATGACAGCGGCATAAGCCATAAATTAAATATAAATTCATCTGATTGCGCCTTTTTTGTAAAAATTGCAACAAAGCATACAATACAAGGGATAATCATGTATGGAATTGATGCTTTAATTATGTCATCTGGTCTGTCAATTAGAACTGCATTTTCAGGAATGCTTTTTTCTTCAATCTCTCTGTCCCACGGCTGCTTACCGTCCCAAACGTTTTCCCAGTTTTTATTGCCATCCCATATTATCTGCGCCATTTTAATATCCTCCACAAATTCCGATTTTACGCTTTCTTAATCGGATGTCTAATTACAGTTTTCCATTTCTCTGGAGCAACCTTTCTTGCATCAGACATATAAATCTCGTGGTGCAATCTATCTTTGTTAATATCATTGAGATACCCATTTTGTTCTATATAAGTATCCATAAGAGCAACGGTTGCTGGCTCATTATCAAAAGAACCTATGTGCATAATTTGAACGCATAATCCTTCATCAATCGTAAGATATTCTGCTGACGAACAATCAATTTTCTTCTTTTTCGTTGCTGTTTCTATCGCCCAGTCAAAATCAGCTTTAGATATGAAATCAGGCAAACGAATAACAGAAATCCAGTTAAAAGCAGATTTATTTGTATAATCTACACCCACAAAATCATCCTGCCACCAAAAGCCTTCCAATGGCGGAACAACATATTCAAAAAAGCCTTTAATTTTATAATCGGTCTTGTAACTCATTTTTAATGTGTATGCAACAGCATATAGAATACTGATTGCTTGTTGATATGCCCCGCCTTCTTCATTTGGATTGCCTTTTCCTCTAACTGCAATATAATTTGCCTTAGGTACATTTACAATCTCTGGTTTATTCTTAGGCATATAAAATTCTTTAAATTCTTTCTTAAAATCAAAAGCCATAACAACCTCCAAAATACCGATTTGCTGTCTTAATTTAAATGCATTATACCATATTTATTGTGATTTTTCAACTTGCCCACTTCGACTACACTCCCGACTTAATGACTTCTTGAATACTTGCCGAAAAAGAAGAACTGCCATCACTTGACAACAGTTCTTCTTCGGCTGGTATTAAATTACGAATATACAATCTCATTCAGTACAATCTCATCGGCACAGGCTCGAATGTTATTCATCATTCCGACCCATCTCATCGTATCCGTTGCTTTCAGTTCCTCCGTTACTCCTTGCTTGCGTGCCATTTCCTTCATCAGATACTCCGCCATATCACGAGCCGAAGTATCAATTTCAGCAAGGTGTTCATATAACCTTCCGCTTGTCATCAGATTAAAATATAACACACGCTTGTGTTCTCTCAAATATCGTTGCCGTAACCGCCCGTATTTTGAAAGGGGAGGACTTTCCTCTACTGTTAGGCAGGGATAATAGTAATCTCCGATGAGTTCGTATCGGATACCTGTTCTTTCGTCTGTAATAAATCTTTGCATAGTTCTTTCTCCTTTTGCTTCTTGTAGTAAAACTCCAAGGTTTTCTTATTGTGGTTTAGTTTTTTACATTCCTCGGAGCAGAATTTCTGCTGACTGTGTGTAGGCCAATAGGTACTGCCACACACAGCACATACACGCTGACGATAATAATGATTGCCTTTTTCCGCTTCTCTGTCGGCTTTTGTCTTATCCTGCCTTGCCTGATAGCAGCAATCCTTTGAACAGAATATTTGTCGATTGCTTGTAGGGGTAAACTCTTTCTGACAATGGGGACATACCTTTGTTTTGACAATTTTGCCACCGTTTTCAGCAAGTTTTTTCGCCTTTCGATTCTCTCGATAGGCTTTTTCACGCTGACGCTGTTTCTCCAATCGCTTCTTTTCTTCCTGTTCTTCCTGCTCTTTTATCTCGGCAAGTTCTTCCTCGGTGTAGGCAATATCGACCTGTCCGACATAATTGAAGTAAATATCAACCTTTTGTGTCCTTGCTTTTCCCACACCCTCGGCTTCATACACCACAATCTTGTCAATGAGTTCGGTAAACATCAAATCAGAAACTTCCGTAGGATTTTTGTACTTGCGTATCAGCGATATAAAATGCTGAATATCCATAGTGCTGTCTTTTTCTTCAGAAAGTTCCTTTTTCATCGTTTCCATTTTCGCTTCCAATTCAGCCTGTTCATCGTCATACTGCTTCATCAGTTGCTTGTATTGTCTTTCGGGTAGCAATCCCGATATAAGATTTTCATACAAGCCACGAATGAGCGTAGAGAGTTCGTCATAGCGTTTCTGACAGCGTTTCAACTCCGATTGATTGTGCTTCGGCTTTTCCTCTTGCTTATCTTTCCAAAGGGATTGCAGTTCCAAAGCAAAGGCTTTTTCATCATTCAGAACAAATCTTGAAAAGCGTTTAACTGCCGATAATATCAAGGCTTCAACATTATCAGCACTAATCGTATGGGAAGTACAGGAATTAACCCTGCTTGCATACCCGCCGCAACGGTAAGAATACTGAACAGAACCGTCTTTCTTGCTATAATGCGTTTGCAAAGTCATTCTCCTGCCACAGTCGGCACAGTACAGATAACCGCTTAATCGGTTGGTATGTGTACCTCTTGCCGCAGCTCTGTTCACTCGTTTCTTTCGCTTCTGAACGCTGTCCCAAAGTTCCTGCGATATGATAGGCTCGTGGGTGTTATAAAACACATACTGCTCATCTTCATCGGTAGTCTTTCTCTTATGCAATTTAAAATTGGTGCTGACCGACTTTCTCAAAACAGTATGTCCAAGATATTCTTGTCTGCTTAAAATCGTTCTAATGGCAGATATGCCCCAAATATAAGGGTCTGCAAACTTAATCCCGTTGTACTGTTCTGGGTGATATTCCTTTGCATATGCGGCAGGAATTAAAACCTTTTCTTCGGTCAGTATTTCCGCTATGGCTCGTGGACTTTTGCCCTCATTTGCAAGCAGAAAGATACGCTTTACCACCTCAGAAGCCACAGGGTCAACAACAAGCGTCTGCTTATCGCTCGGCAATCGGTTATATCCATAAGGGATTGAACCGCTACAACGCTTTCCGTCTTTCATTCGGGCATCAAATACAGCCTTGATTTTATTGCTCGTGTCTTTGGCATAAAATTCGTTCATAATATTCAAAAACGGAGCAAAATCATTATCCGAAGCGTTGTTGCTGTCAATGCTGTTGTTGATTGCAAGGAAACGGACATCTTTCTGCGGAAACAAAATTTCCGTATAAAAGCCGACTTGCAGATAGTTTCGTCCTAATCGGCTCATATCCTTAACAATCAATGTTCCGACATTGCCTGCTTCAACTTCTTTTATCAAAGACTGAAAGCCTGGGCGATTGAAATTTACACCCGAAAAACCATCGTCAGTAAAATGGCGGATATTCTCAAAGCCATTCCTACGGGCATAATCTTCGAGGTATTTTTTCTGATTGGTAATGGAATTACTCTCGCCATTCAGGTCATCATCTCTTGATAATCTCTCATAAAGTGCTGTAATTTTTGAAGTCCTTGACATTCTCTTAACCTCCTTCCTTATGTATTTTCAATTTAGGACAGTTAATTTTATCGTCCTATTAAAGTATAGCCCTCCGGCGATAACTCGATGGCGGTGACAGTCTCCCCAAAGTTACTTGCCCAATCGTCAAAATGGATCAGGCCCATCTCCTGCAGGAGCCGGTACTGTAAATACCGTTGAATGGTATAAAGCTCTACCATGGAGTTGGAAATGGGGGTGCCAGTAGCAAAAATTGTGCCGCGCCCGCCCGTCAGCTCGTCCAGATACTGCGTTTTCATAAACAGATCGCTGGATTTCTGGGCTTCGGTCTGGGCAATGCCGCCCACGTTGCGCATTTTTGTCGCCAAAAACAAGTTCTTAAAATAGTGGCTCTCGTCGATAAAAAGGCGGTCGATACCTAATTGCTCGAAAGTGACCACGTCATCTTTACGGCTCTGGTCGTTGAGCTTGGCCAGCCTTGTCTCCAGCGATTTCCGGGTACGCTCCATCTGCTTGACCGTGTAGCGTTCCGCCTTCTGCGCCTTGGCCTGTTCGATCCCTTCCAGGATTTCCTCAATCTGGCGCTCCAAAATAGCCTGCTGGCGCTCCACGCTCATGGGGATTTTCTCAAATTGCGAGTGCCCGATAATGATGGCGTCATAGTCCCCGGTGGCAATGCGGCTGCAAAACTTCTTGCGGTTCTGGGTTTCAAAGTCTTTCTTCGTGGCGACTAAAATGTTGGCGCTGGGATAGAGCTGGAGCCATTCCGCCGCCCATTGTTCCGTGATGTGATTTGGCACCACGATCAGCGATTTGGTGCAAAGCCCCAGGCGCTTCATCTCCATGGCGGCTGCCACCATCTCGTAGGTTTTGCCTGCCCCTACCTCGTGGGCCAGCAGGGTGTTTCCACCGTACAAAATGTGCGCAATGGCATTGATCTGATGGGGACGTAAGGAAATTTCCGGGTTCATGCCCTCGAACCGGATGTGCCGCCCATCATACTCACGGGGGCGGACGCCGTTGAAGGTTTCGTTGTAAACACGGCACAGCAGTTCCCGGCGGTCGATGTCTTTCCAGATCCACTCGGCAAACTTCTGCTTGATGAGTTCCTGCCGGTCCTGGGCAATCGCGGTTTCCTTTTTGTTGAGGACAGGCTTTTTCTTGCCGTTCTCGTCCTCAATATAGTCAAATACCCGCACATCCCTTTGATTTAGGGTCTGCTCCAGGATGTGGTAGGCGCTCATCCGCTTGGTGCCGTAGGTGGTAATGGCTTTCACATTGCTGCGGTCGGCGTTTTTCTCCCGAATACTCCATTGGCCGGTGGCTTCGGAGCGCAGGATTCTGATACGGTCCCGCACATAGTAATTGGGGGTGAGCAGCTCCACCATGAATTGCTGGTACACCTCGATGGGCACCCAGTTCGCGCCAATGCGCACCCCAATTTCACCAGCGCCCAGGTCCTGGGGCTGGACAGCCTCCAGAGCCTCCACATTCCGGTGGGCGGTTTCTTTCTGATTGTCAGGGGCCACTTCCAGAAAGGCTTTTGCCATCCGCAGCTTGTGGCGCACTTTCCCGGAAAGGTACTCATCCGCCGTGACAAAGGGATAGCGGCCCAGGTCGGCCAAAGAAGGCAGGATGTCCTCCGGGTTCTCCGCGCAGCGAATATCTCGGTAGATCACCCCGGCAAGTTCCTTTTCCAGTTCCTCCGGGGATTTGCCCGACAGCTCTACCATATAGTCCATATCCACACGGGCTTTTTCCGAAATGGACACCGCCAATGCTTCACTGGCCGTATCCACGCTGGTGACAGCCACATGGGGCCGGATGGTGCGCCGGGTGAACATATCGGCTTTTCTTTTTAGGTTGCCCTGCTCATCCAGCACCTCCAGAGAGCACAAGAGGCAGTAGCTGGAGTCCTCCGAAAAGGCCAGCTTGTTACCGCGGCTGTTCAGCAGCCCATACTTGGCGGTGAAGCTGTCGTAAAGGGCGTTGAGCTTTTGCTGCTCGGCTGCAATATCCTCATCCGGGTAGCCTTCGGTCTGGTACTCAATAAGCCTGCGGGTACATTCCCGCAGCTCGATCATGCCACGGATACGGTTTTCCGCCGTGACGGAGACTTCTACCGGGTGCATGAGGCTGTTTTCCCGGTAGTACACCTGCCCATCCACCACCGTATAGCTGAAATTCTTCACAGTGGGGTCGGCGGGGATGGAGCGATCTTCCTCCTCGTCCAGCTCCTCCAGCTCGTAGGGCTTGATTTCCGCCTGCAAAAACTGGATGGCATTGGCAAGCTGCTCGGACAAATCTTCCCCCTCGCGGGCTTTGCAGGCGCTGTCCGGCCCGAACCGGGTGGATTCCATCACCATGTCGCCCAGAATCATCTCCGGGTGCTGCACGAAATAGCGGTTCATACGGATTCCGTTTTCATCCGTGTCCAAATGCACCCAATCCTGGTCTAAATCGGTGATGTGGTCGCGCTTTTGCAGGAAGATGACGTCGCTGGTCACTTCCGTTCCGGCGTTCCGCTTGAAGGTGTTGTCCGGCAGGCGAATAGCCCCAATGAGGTCGGCGCGCTGGGCCAGATACCTGCGGACAGCGGAGTTTTCCTTGTCCAGAGTTCCCTTGCTGGTGATGAAAGCCACGATACCACCGGGCCGCACCTTGTCCAGCGTCTTTCCAAAGAAATAGTCGTGGATGAGCCAGTGGTGCTTGTCATACCGCTTATCCAACACCTTGAAATCCCCAAAGGGGACGTTGCCCACGACCACATCAAAAAAGCTGTCGGGCATTTGTACGGTTTCAAATCCATTTACGGAAATGCTGGCATTCTGGTAAAGCTGCCCCGCAATCCGCCCGGAAATGGAATCCAGCTCCACGCCGTAGGCTTTGCTGCCCGCCATATCTGTGGGGAGCAAGCCGAGGAAATTGCCGGTGCCGCAGGATGGCTCCAAAATGTTCCCTTGGGTAAAGCCCATCTGAGCGAGGGCCTTATAGATTCCCCGGATGACCACGGGCGGCGTGTAAAAGGCGGTGAGGGAGCTGGCCCTGGCCGCTGCGTATTCCTCCGAATCCAGCAGAGATTTCAGTTCCTCATAATGGGGGCTGGTTTGTTCAAAGCAGTTTGCAAGGCCGCCCCAGCCCACATAGCGGGATAGGATTTCCTGTTCTTCGGGTGTGGCCAGCCGTTCCTCCGCCTCAATCTGCTTCAAGGTGCGGATGGCGGCAGCATTGGCCGCGTATTTCTCGCTGGGGGTGCCGTGGCCCAAGGCGTCGTCGGTGATGTGGAAATCATGGCGCTGGTCCCTTGGGATCTCCGGGTGCAGAGTGGTGAAGGTAATGCGCTCACGGCGGGGGCGCTTCGGCGGCAGGGGGAGTGCTTCTTCTTTTTTAGGCTGTAAATCGGCCTGCTCTGGGCTGGCTGGCTGTTCCTCTGCGGCAGGGGCTTGTTTTGCCTGCTCAATGGCTCGTTCATCAGGGAAGTTCCCGTAAACCCGCAGCCATCTGTTCTCCTGAAGGTCATAGATACCCGCGCCATCATAGGCAAAGCCATCCTCGCCCTCCATAGTGCCGGCCACATATTTCTGCGCAGCTTGTTCGGCCTCCGCCAGCGTTTGGTAATCCAGCCGTTCATCAAAGCCATTTTCAAAGTGGTGGTACACCACCACTTCGTAAGGCGGCTCCATGCGCTGGGCATAGCGGTCGATGTCCTCCATGGTGAGCCATTCCGGTTTTTCCGGCAGGGCGTCATAGAGTTCCCGCATTTTGGCGATCTGTTCCCGCACGCTCCCAGCCCACAGGTGCTTTTCCGCCCGTCCGCCAGCGCCCAGGAAGTAATCGCAGTCGGCTTTGAGGCGGCTGAGTAAGCGGTAGTCATCCGAACCCTGCTCCGGCGTGGCGCCGATGGATTCCAGTTCTTCATCGGAAACGGAAACGAGGCCGTCAAAGTCCAGTTCGGCCAGCTCATTTTGGATGAGTTCATCCAGGCTCTCATACTGCCTGCGCTCCAAAAACTGCCCGCCCAGATAACGCTCAATGCGGTAATGGACCAAGTCGGCATTGACCTGGATGGGAATTTCCTCATCCGTAACAGTGGTGTAGGCAATGCCCACCTTTTCCAGATCACTGAAATCGGCTGGGCTGCCATACTCGGCCTCGCAGAAATCGTTGATAAACTCTTTGGCAATCTCCAGTGAAGCAGGTTCCGGCTCCTCGGACAAAAACTCGCGCTCAATGAAGTCGGCAACATCCTGGCTGTTACCTTTGCCGCCATGGGCACGGTAATCCATCAAACCTTCTTCGACCAGTTCGCTGGATACCGCATATCCGGCCTCCTCCAGATAACCGGCGATTTCTTCTATCTGCGCCTGTTCCGGGGTAAGGGCCAGGGGCAGCTCCCCGATCTGCTCCATACAGAGGGTGATGTCCACCGCGATTTCTTCTTCCGGGTCCGCATGATCCAGGAAGGATTGAAGCAGTCTGCGGATTTCCTCCCGCTGAACGGGGTCGTGAAGCTGCTGGGCGATATTTTCCACCGCTTGGGCGTCATCTTCGCCATAGCCCATGCGGGAACCGTCAAACTCTCCCACAAAGCGCAGCACCTGGGCAGCCAGCTCCGGGTAGGGGTCTGCCGGTTCTTCTTTTTGAGGCGGTTCCTGTACCCTGGGTGGCACGGCGAACACCGGCGCGTCCTGGGTCACGGAAATGGTCATTTCCGAAGTGTCAGCAATCCGCTGGATTTCCTCCCGCACTGCCTGGGGCATTTCCTCATCATAAATCGTTACCGTGCGGTCCGGCGCGATGTGGGCAACCGTTTTGTAGTCCCCGTGTTCTTCCTCCAGCCGGTTCCACACAGTAATCCCATTTCCCAAATGGCCATAGCCCAGGTCGTAGGCTTTGGCTTGCGGCATAGCAGGAGCCGCAGGCTCCTTGTGCTCTGCAAAGAGCGTGAAGGTTCCCTGCCGGAAGGCGGTGAGGTTTTCAAATGCCTGCTGGCGCAGGGCATACATCCTGTCATCCTGCGGGGTAGCCTCCCAAACGGGGACCATCATCTGATAGATTTCTTCCACACGGGCCGGGTCGTCAAGCTGCGGCTCGATGAGCTTCACCGCGTCCCAATAGTCAAAGCCAAAGGGATAGGGGTGGGGCTGCTCCTGCGGCACATTCTCAAAGAAAGTGCGGATATTCCGGGCAAGCTGGTGCTTCTCATACTGCGGCATGGCGGCGCGGTCCTCATCGGTGAGGAACCGCCCCTGGGCGATCATGGCGCTGACGCGCTTTTCCACGGCGTTCCATTTCAGCTCCACCTTGGCGTAGGGGGCGGTAATACTGCCGTGGCTGAAAGAAACACCTTTACTGAGCTGGTAGGTCACATCGTCATTCCCACCGGAATGGCCGCTGTACTCGCCGTGGTAGTGCTTTAAGAAATTCTCCCGTTCCTTGCGCTCTGTGTGGTTGCGATAGAAAGAATACACGGCCAGCCGGTAATCGGTGCTGCGTTTTCCACCCCGGAGAAGGTTGTCGATCTCGTCCCCGGAGATGAAAAAACGCCGCTGGGGGGCGTACCCTTCGGCGGCGGTAAAGTGCAGCGGTTCCCGCTGCAGGTCGGAAAGCTGCTCCAGCAATTTTTGCGGACGGTGGAAATGGAATCGCAGCAGTTCCCGGTTCTCTCTGTATGCCTGGACAAACTGCTCCAGCTCATCCCGCAGGTTCTGCAGCCCCTCCGGATGGCCTAACAAATCGCTTATGGCGGCGCTTTCCTCTGGAAACCCATGATTTTTGCCGTAAATGGCATTCACCGTGGGAAGATAGCCCGCGTCGGCGGTGCCTTCTGCAAAATCCTGCCGGAGATACCATAGCTGCGCGGCCCGTTGCTGGCGTTCATACCCGTCCACCCGGTCCAGCTCGCTCTGGGGCATATACCGGCCCAAGTCCAGCAGTTCCCGGATACGGGCCGCCGCCTGTTCCCAGGGGATGAGGGTGGCGCTGGAACGCTGGGCGCTTTCGCCCTGGGCAATGCGGATTCCCTCGGCGTTGTACCAGATGGCATACTGTCGGCCATCCAGATAAAAACCCGCGCCGTTCTCGCCATAGTGCTCCGCCAGGAACCGGGCATTGTCCGGCTTATCCTTTTTGAAATAGGCGCAAATGATGAGGTGGCTGTTCTGGTCGTTGGCACCAATGCACAGCGCCTCGTCAATGACCTGCTGGGGCAGAGCCGGGTGAGGGAAAATGGATGGTTGGGCCGTACCCTCGGCCTGGGTTGGCTGCTGAAACGCTGCAAAATCAAAAAGGGACATCTGCTGGCCCTCCTGGGTGGGGAGCTGCGGGATGTCCGTTTGGATAAAGTATTCTTTTTTGTCGATGAGCTGGGCTGTCCAGCCTGCCACCACATCCCAGGAAAAAACGGATTCCCTGGTGCGGGATGGGTAAGAGCCTTCCCACATGAGCAGCCCGTCCTCCTGGGGCTTATATCCCAGGCGCTGCCCGTCCGCGATGATCTCGGTGTACCTGTCCTGGTAGGCGGATTTCAGATATTCCGCCCGTTCCTGAACATCGCTGTGAACCGAGAAGAAAAGCTCGATCTGATTTTTCTTATATTTCAGGTCATCATCCTTGTTGGCGATGATGGCCATGATCTGCTTTTCATCCAAAAGCGCAGGGAGCTGCTCGCCACCTGCGCTTTCTTCCGGTTCATCCTTTAGTTGTAGATTAACTCCGCCAGCACCGTTTCCTCCGCTGCGTTCTGCAGGTTGTTCATCATCTGCACCCATTTCATCTGGTCGCTGGCTTTCAGTTCCTCCGTCACGCCCTGAGCCTTGGCCATCTGCGCCACGATCTGCTCCATCCGGCGCTGGGCGGTCTGCTGGATCTCCGCCAGATGGCTGTTCAGCTTGCCGCTGGTCAACAGGTTGGTGTACGTCACCCTGCGGTGCTCCTTGAGGAACTTCTTCCGAAGCAATGCGTATTTCCCATGGGGAACCGGCTCCTCCTGGGGCGGCAGAAGGTTCGGCAGATTGTAATCGCCCTGCCTGGTGTAAGTGATCTCGGTCATATTCAAAACTCCTTTCCGGCTGTGTGTTTTCCTGTTCAGTTACAGCATACTGGTTTTTCTGCTGGGGTTCAAATGTGCGATTCTCTTTTTGGGGCTGTCTTTGCAGGGCGAGGACTGTGCGGGAAATGGCGGAAAGGCACATCTGGGAGATGTCCCCGGTGGCCACGCCCAAAGCGTTCAATGTCTGTGGGGTGTTGAAATTCAGCACATCCCGAAAATCCTCATCCTCAAAGTATTCAGACGGGTCGAGGCCGCAGCGCACCAGCAGCATATATCCAATGCTGTTTTGCACCGCCCTGCGGTATTCCACCTCCAGGTTCAGCTCATCCAGTTCTTCCAGAAAGCTGCCTTCCGTAAGGGTTTTCAATTCAGAAAGATAGTCGGGCATGTTGTCCTCCACGGCGTTCTTTGCCGCAGAGAGCAGGGCTTCGCCCAAATCCTCCTTGTGCTCCAGTTCCCCAAAGCTGTTTTCCAGCGTTTCAATGATGTCCGGCGCGTATTCCTCCCGCACCGTCCAAAGGGGGACGGGCCGGGGGAACCGGCCCTCATGGGTATCGGAAATATCAAAGTAGTATTTCAGCCGGGGTTTTCCATTGTGTTCCCCATCAAAAACGGCAATGCCGTTTGCGCCCCGGTTTACCCAGCGCCCAAATTGCCGGTTCCATCGCTCGATCTCCAGGACGGCGGTGGCGTCTGGGCGCTGGGCGTAGACAAGCAGTTGTTCATCGAAAGAAAGCCGGTAGTTGCGGCAGGCAGAAGCCAGAAACGCCCGCCACTGGTCAGGAGCTGTCACGCTGCGCTGCGTTTCCTGGTACAGCTCCGTCAAGGCTTTATATCGTATCGCCATCGGTTGCCCCTCCTTTTCTTATTCTTTTTTCGCAGCTTTCAGTTCTGCGCTGTAATCCTTATCCGGGTCATATTGATTGCACAGGGAGAGCAGCAACAGCCAGATGGTATTTTCGGCCTCCTTCGGGTACATCCGAAGCGCCACGCAGGGCGCATGGTCACTGTCAACAAAGGGCCTCCCATAGCGCATAAACTGGTCGATCAGCTTTTGAGCCATCTCCCGGTATTCTTCATAGGGGTTCTGTTCCGCCTGCTGATGGAGAACCGTCATCAGCAAGTTGAACCAGTCCTCATGCGTATCCAGTTTTACGGGCGGTAAAGACGCCATTTTTATCACCTCATCTTTCCATGGCGACGGCCTGCCGCTGCCGGGGAATGGAAAACCCGTAGACTTTGGCGATGTCGTCGCCCAGCCTGCGGGTCACTCTCGTAATATCGGCGCGGGTTGCAATGCCGCGATATAGTTTTTCTTTCAGCAGTTCAATTTGAGAAGGGCTGGCGCTGTCCTTGTAAACGCGGTAAAGATAAAAGTTCGTGCCATCATGGTGGATGGCGTCGCACCGCAGATCACCCAGCCGGTCCACATACCAGGTGGAATAATCCGTATCGGAATACAGGCAGTCCCGGATATTGCCGCTGGGGATTTCCTTATATCCCATGTGCCGACCATTCCACAGGCCCAGGTCGCCTACAACCAAAATCGGCTGGGAAAGCTGTACATTGAGGTTAGCGCGTTCATCATCCAGGTAATCCCCATTGATCTCATACATCAGGGAAATGCGCTCATCTTCGGATAAATCCGGGTATTCTGCCTCCAGATCGTCCCGCCAGTCCTCATAGTCCAGACCATAATTGCTCCAGATAACGTGTCTTTCTTCCTTCATCGGGCTTCACCTCGATTTCTTAAAGGGAATTTACCCAAACACACAGTTTTCCCGGAGAGTTCTTCTGTATCTAAATCAACGTCCCCGCAGTCATAATGCGTTCCATAGGTTTCGTTATACTTCTCCATAATAGAATCTGGAATATAGCTGTCACCATTAACCACGGCTCTGCCCTCCGTGAAAATCCGGGAAAGACATTTTCGTTTGTCCAAGTCGTTTTCAGAAACAAGCAGCTCCATTTCATCCGGCGTAAGAGAAAATGTCATACCTATCCGCGCCCAGATTTGATTATGCCTATTCTTCATCGGGCTTCACCTCGGTCTTTCTGCCTGGGCCTGATGGGCTGCCCCTGCTCGTCATAGTTTTGGGGATCGGCGGCGGGGGTCTGCCATCCAAACATGGAGCCGGCCAGCATAGCGGCCTCCTGCGCTTTGGTAACGCCGTTTTTTCCATTGCTGTCCTCTGCAAATCTGCGATTTTCTCCGGCGTCCGCCGCTGAAAATTCAGGACAGGGGCTGTATCCTTTTTCGCCCCTGGTCAGAAGAATCAGCTCCCCGGATGAGGGCAGCGTACTAAAGCACTGTACAGGCAGAGAAGAACGCAGCGGGATCACGCTCCCGTGAGTTTGCTCCAAACGCTCTGCAAATTCGCAGATATGATAAAGGGCGCTGGAATACCCTCCGCTGGTTTCAAAATGGGTTTCGTCGATAAACCGGCAGGTGCGGTCGCGGGTTCCTCCACCGCCCGTGAAAATGCGGATGTGGTCGCCATCGGGGATACGGAACAGCTCCTTGTAGCCGGGCGTGATAAACCGGATGCCCTGTTTGGCCTTTTCCATGTGGTGTTCCAGAAATCGGGAAACGTAGGCGTAGAGGTAAAAGTTGTAGTCTCCATAATTGGGGTTGCACCGGAGCATATAGGTGTGTTGGGGCGTCTGCACCTTAAAACCGTACTCGGCGCAGTAGTTTCCCTCAAACTCAGCCTCCGGGTTCTGATAGCAAAACCTGGTCATGCTGTCACGGGTACAGAGCAGCCCATTCTTCTCCCGCAGAGTGTTGACCACTTCATCAAACTCCGCCTTAAACTCGTCCGTCTTGTATTCCCTCCGATGGTCGAACCAGGAAGTGTAAAATTCCTGGCCGCAGCCAAAATCCCCGCGCAGATGGCCGATACAGCCGGTTTGCCCTTCAAGCTGGCTGCTCTGGTTGTACGCATACAGGCGATCCGCCGGGGTCATGCTGGTGATTTTCAGCTCCATCATCGTTCACGTCCTTTCTTTTTCGCTTGTCGGTTTTGCTCCGATATGGCCTTTTCCCGTGCCTGCCAATATTCGGGGTGGTGAATTTGCACGCTGCTATTGATAACAGCCTCATACGCGCCGGGGCCAAAGCGCTCGTTCACTGGAGCCTGGATCATCTTTTTATCCATCAGCTCCCGGAGAGCCACCTGCGCGTCGCAGTCCTCCTCAAAGCAGAGGTAGCCGCCCTCAATAAAGCCGCAGCCCATCGCTTCTTTTCGGAATATCTTTTCCGCCAGTTCCCGGCGCACCATAATTCCGCTATGCCCTGGGGTAGAAACGGAATAAACGCCGGGGCAGAGCGTTTCACATTCCTGGATATTGCCCCATGGGGAATAGGAAGGGGCCTCCGGCACAATAGTGTTTTGCCGCTGATCCTCCAGGCACTGCACCTCCTCCTGCGCCCGCGCCACCAAATCCTTCTGCGCGGAAAACAGATCGCTGAAATAGTGGCCCCAATCGTAGTCCGTCCGGTTACTGCATTTCCAGGTGACAAACTGCTGGGGCGCTGTCAAATGAACGCCCAACACAAACTCGCTGTCGCCCACATGACAGGAATCCGTAATGATATATCCGGCGTTTTCTCTGTAATCCATCATCGTTCACGCTCCTTCGTCGTTTTCTTTTTGGCCTGTTCCTGCTGGATCGCAGTAAGGCCATGTTTGGCCCAGCCGGGAAGGTCCTCCGGCTGTATCGTTCCCAGCACGTCCATGCGTTCATAGCGGCTTTCTTTGCCAGTATAAAGGTCAACGCAGTAACAGGCTGACCCCCTGCTGTGTGGAGAAGCCCCAAAGCCTCCCATACAGAGCTTGAGCTGACGGGTAGCCCTGCGGTATTCCCGGCGCAGCACCTCCGGCTTTATCACTACGATTTTCCCGTGCAGATCATCCTCATAGGAAATGGGGATGCAGCCCTCCGCTGTAATGGGGCGGTCGTCTATGCCCTGTATGCGGGGCTTATTGAGTTCTATGTGGGTTTTCTGCGCTTGCTCGGCAACCCGCTGGCCGAACAGCTCCACAATCTCCGGAAAATCATCACTGGCCATCACTTCGCTGTATTCTGCAAATAAGGCGTTTTTCCGGCAAAAGGCGCACATATACTTCATGCCGGTTTCATCCTGCGGCTTTTCCCCCAGGACAACCTCGCGGTCGCCTATATGCACCGCCTGGATGACCTCATAATCACCGGCCATGCGTTTTTCTGTGGAATCATCGTTCATCCCTCTGCCTCCATATCCTGTTTGATAAATGCTTTGATTTCCTTTACACTGGCAAAATCCCGTTCATCCCCGGTAAGGTAGCGCACCGTATCTCTCCATTGGGACAGCGGGTAGCTGTTCTCATCCATCCTGCACAGGTCCAAAAGGGCCGCCCGCCGCAGAATAGGCGAAAGATTTAAGTCGGAGATGAAACAGCCATGCCGGGCCGCCAGTATGTCCAGCAGGTGCAGTTCATTCATGGCAACACCTGCTTTCTTCGGCTTCTTTCAGCAATTCCTCCACCAGTCTGCCGCTGCGGACCTTATTCCGGTCTGCCAGCACCTTGTTCTGGACGCACAGCACCGCCCGGATGTTGGGCACGGTAATGCCTGGGATCTCCACCATCTCCTCCGGGGTGATGGTGAGAAGCTGCACCGGGGAGTAACCAGCCTGGGCAAAGATACGGAACAGCCGCTGTTCAAATCGTTCTTTCATCATCAACGCTCCTTTCTTTTTTGGTATGTAAAAGGGGCGGCCCCGCATGGCCGCCCCTGGCTGGTTACTTCTTCCGGCTTCTGACTTTCAGGAAAATCAGGCCGCCGATGATGAATACCACCAGCACAATGGCAATAATCGCTTTCAGTTCCATAAAATCATTCCTCCTAACACAGAATCAAGCCGCAGTTATTTCACGGTGTTTTTGCCCTTCTTGCGCTTACCCACATAGGCCGCAACGCCTAGGGCGGCAGCGCCCATAGCGGATACGCCCATCAGGGTCGCCCACAGCCACGGCTTGCTGTCGTCACCAGTTTTCGGGGTGTCGCGCAGCTCATTGTGCATTTGCGCCACAGTGGTCTTATCCGCCAGAATCGTCACCTTTTTATCCGCAGGCAGCACATAGTTGGCGCTGGCCCCATCCGACACCTCGGACACGGTGTAATCGCCCACGCGCAGGTCCTCGATGAAAATTTCACCGTTCTCGTCCGTGGTGAATACCTGCTCATAGCCGTTGGCCCCGGTCACACGGAAGGAGAAGCCCTCCACCTTGCCGTCGCTGGATGTCTTTTCAATCCGCAGGGAGCCAGTCTGGGCCATGTTGGTGAAACCAATCCCGGCCTCGTTCTCTACCTCGTAAATCTTGCCGTTCTCGGTGATCTCCACATAATAGGCGTTTTCATCCAGCAGGAAGCCCTCCGGCGCTTTGGTTTCCCTTACGAACACGCCGCCGTAGAGGATGTGGGACATCTCGTAAATGCCGGTGCTGGTTTCCTCCAGCTTGCCCAGCAACTCGTCACCCTCGTCCAGCTCTTTGTTGCCATTGGTATCGCGGTACACTTCAAATTCAGCGCCCGTCAATTTGTTATCGGGATAATCCTTATCCACCTTGGTGAGCCGCAGATCACCATACACACGCTCATTGGCAAGGGAAATCTCTACAACCTGTCCATCTTCCTCCACAGTAACGGGAATCACTTCATCGGAGAGGATGAACCCTTCCGGGCTTTCCAGTTCTTTCAGCACCCAATCACCGTAAGGCACATTGGTGAAAGAAAAGCTGCCGTCGTCCGCTGAGGTAGTGGTGGCAAGGGCGTTTTCGGCGGTAAACTCGGTTTCATCGGACTTAAACAGACCGATTACAGCCCCGCCCAGGCCCGTGCCGTTCTCATCGGTTTTGAGGCCCTTGATTTCGCCGCGGATCAGCTCGTTTGTGACAGCCTCGCCATCATTAGCGGAAATCTCTACCACGGCAACAGAAGGCCCGCCGTACTCAAAGGTGAACGGGAAGGTTTCGCCATTCAGCAGGTAATGGCTGTCAGTGGAAAGCTCCTTCAGGTAGAAGCTGCCGAAAGGCAGGTCGGTGCTGCAAACGGCCTGGCCGTTCTCATTTACAGAAACGATCTCCAGAAGCCCGTCTGCCGGGATCACGGAACCGTCTGCTGCGGTGATGTCCTCCTGGGCATAGAGGCCAAAGGTCACGGCGGAGATCTCGCCATTCATGCCAATGCCAAAGGTTTCATCCTGCTCCAGCACCTTGTCAAGCGTCACAAGGGCTTTCTGGCGCTGGTTGTAGAAGCTGGCAGAGGTTTCGGTGACTTCCACCTCCTGGCCTGCGTACACCAGCTCCACGTTGGTGACGTTCTCGCCGGTATCCACCATGCCGTGAGGGAACTGGATTTCCTTCACCTGGAACTTGCCCAGGTAGAGGGGCTGGCTCTGGGCTGTCCCGTCCTCGCCGGTGGTGATGGTGTCCACTACCTCGCCCGCAGAGTAGCGCAGGGTGCCGTCCAGGGTGTAGACGTCCTCCAGGGCGGTGATTTCAAACACCGCACCGGGCAGGCCCTGCACCTCATACACCGGCTGGTAAACGCCCTCGTTTTCTGTCACAGAGGAAAATACCTCGCCGGTCTTGCTGACTTTGATGATTCCTTTCTGGGCCATGTTGGGCTTGGTGACTTCGATCACCGTCACGCCGCCTTCCTCGCTGGAATTGTCCTCGGTCACATCAAAGTAAACCGGGGTGCTGTCCAGCACATAGCCGTAGGGGGCCTGTACTTCAACCAGGGAATATCCCGCGCCGTATTCCAGCTTTTCAGGCGTTACCAGATAGCCCTCGGAATTGGTGTAGAACGTATCAATGGTGGTCGGCGTCGGGTAAGTGAAGGTCATTTCCACCTTGCTGCCATCGGGACGGTAAATCTGGAACCCGGCCCCCGCATAGGGGATGGTGACGCCGGTTTCCGCGTCCACCTTGACCACCTTGATGAAGCTCTCAAAGTTGGCGTTGTTGATGAGATAACGGTAGGTCTGGCCGTCCTGAGCGATATACACTTCAAAATCGTCCATCAGCTCGCGGCCTTCCCAGCCCTTGGTCTGACGGACGATATAGGTGCCGTAGGGCAGCTTCTTCGACTGTGCAAAGCCGTTCTCATCGCAGACGAGGACATCGCGCTCAGATTCCTTGGCATTTTCATAGCTGCCGGCTGATTTCAAAAACACCTGGAATTCCGCACCGGATTCCGGGGTTTCGATCTGGGTTTCCCCGTCGTCGGTATGCTTGATTATGGCAATGTCGCCCTTGATGACCTGTTCCGTCACATCGTTGGCGGTGTCGTTCAGCTCAATCTCATACAGCTCCGGTTCCGCGCCTACCTCGTGAATGGTGGAATCCAGCAGGTAGCCCTCGCTGGGGATGATTTCACGGATTGTCCAGTCCGAATCGCAGACGTAATAGCCGGTGGTGAACTGGCCGTTCTCGTCCGTGGTGAAGCTGTCGATGAGGGTATCTCCCTTATACAGCCCATACACAGCGCCGGCCAGGGAACCGTCGCCCTGGGGCGCGCCCGTTTCCACATCGCTCTTGGTGACGGTGACGCGGAACTTCTTCAACACGTTATTCACGCTCTTGTGAGTAACTTCGTTCCACTCGATGGTGGCTGTCTGGGAATCCGGCACCACATAACGGATGGGGGTATCCACCTCCTCCAGTACATAGCCGGAGCCGATCAACACGTTTTCAAAACGCGCCACACCACTGGAGTCCGTCACGGCATACTCGTCCACCGGCTGCCCGGAGAGGGATGTGCCATACAAGTGGAAGGTCATGCCCTCCACCAGCCCGTCCTCGCTGGTTTTCGTCACTTCCAGGCTGCCGCGCTTGAGGACGTTGTTGAAATTCACGGTAGCGGTCTGGCCGCTGACAATGGTCACACGCTGGGTTTCCTGGGGTTCGTACTTATCAATCGACTGCTCGGTTACGGTATAAACGCCGGGATTGAGGTCGGAGATGTCGATCTCGCCCGCCTCATTGGTGGTCTTGGTGGCGCTGTACCCCTCGCCGGTGATGGTGAAGTTGATCCCAGCTACCTGTCCATCCTCGGAAGTCTTAATCAGCTTCATATTGCCGGTTTTCACTTCCAGGTTCAGATAGCCTACCATCTGGTCGGAAACGGTTTCCCCGTAAGTGGCAAAGTCCTGCTTGCCGCCGCCAGTAACGCCGTCCGTCCAAACCACAACGCCGCTGCGCTGGGCAGAGATTTTCTCTGCTTTCACCGTTACAGAACCTTTGATGGCCTGGGCGGAAGTGATGGTGAGCTGATTGCCGTCCACGGAGAAATTCAGCCCGGTGGTGCTGCTGGAGAAGGTGTAGTCACTCAGCACACCGTTGGTATCCGTGAGAGTGAGGGAATACTGCTGGCCGTCCCATTTCAGCTCATAGGCCCCGGCGTCGGCGGTGCTGCTGAAAAAGCTGGGAAGCATAGTGTGGCGCTTGACCGCGCTCTCAATGGCGGAATACTGGCTGAAAATCTCGCTGTATAGGGGATGATCGGTGCTGATATATTCCGTCACGTTGTTTTTGCCCTGGGCATTGGCGTCCACATGGTTAAACTGGCTGTCGCGCTCACCCACGACGGTTTCCCAAACAAGAAGCTGGGTAGCGATATATCCCGCGATCTTGCTGGCGTCCTCCGGGTTCCCACTCATCCATGAGGTGCTGGCGTTGCCCTGCCAGCCATAGGTCATAATCCGCCCGATATATTCTTTGATGGTATCCGGCGGGATGGTGGGGTTCAGGTTGGACGGGTAGTTATCCCAGAAATCTTCGCCCCGGCCCGTGTACTGGTCGCCGGTATTCACACCGACGCCCGGCTCAATACAGTAGATGGCCCTGCCATTGAAGGCGTCCTGGGTGTGGACGGAAAAGCTGTCGTTCTCTCCGGTGGACCAGCCGCCCAGGAAATTCAGGGCGGGATGGCCCCATCCGGCCTTGTTGGGGTCGCTGGCACGGGGCAGGTCGATCATATACGTCGTCATGGTTTCGCCTGCGGCAAAAGCCGTGGTTCCTGTCCCTACGAACACGCCCAGGCACATGAGCAGGGCCATGAACAGGGACAGAGGCTTTCTCAATGCTTTCATCGTGTTACCTCCTTGAAATGGCCGCAAAAAAAGCACATCGCTCTGGATGTGCTGCTTACGGCTGGATTCTGTTTACGTTCTAAAAAAGAGAGGCGCGCCAGGCGTTCTCCACCTCATCCGTTCTGTCTGCCAAACCTGTGGATTCTTGAAAGAATCAGCCTCCCCAAATATCTTCTTTTTTAGGCTGTTTAGGTTGTACGAGGGGGTGAGGTGTGGAGAGGGGGAACAGCGAAAACGCCGGTTCCCTGCAAATGGGCGCACTGCTCCCTTGGTAGTGGACTATCTCTCTAAACTGCGCTGGCGCTTGCGGTAGAGTTCCAGCGCCTTAACAATGGTGTCCTCGATCTTCTGCGTGGGCGTCCCCGGCGCAAAAAACCGGCTGATTTTTTCTTTTGGAATTTTGAACTGTTCTTTTTGATTGGGCTTTTCCTCCTTCATAATGGAAACGAGTGCGTCTTTGGCCAGCCGTTCCCCTCCGGTCTTGGCTTCGGACATCTGGCGCATTTTGATGGCCTGGGCGTGGGACGGGGTACAGTCCATCTCGTCCATGATAGTGAACAAGTCGGCCTGTTCTTCTTTTCGCAGGTAGGACAGCTCCACCGCAGGGCGCATGGCAATCTGAAGCATTTCCTGGTCTTTCAGAACTGAATTATCTACCAGCTCCAGGATTTCCGGGATGAGGTGGGTAAGGCGGATATATTTGCGTATCTGCTCATGGCTCTCGCCAGATTGTTCCGCAAGTATCTGCCGGGAAGTTTTTCCGGCTAACTTCTGCAACGGTGTTGCAGAAGTTAAATCTGTACGCTCACCTTGCTGCCTTTTCATAGCGTCCAGCTTCATTTTGTAGGCAAACGCCTTTTCCGATGGTAAAATCTGCTCCCGCTGCAAGTTGGAGTCCACCATGATAATCGTGGCTTCATCATCGGTGAGCTGCCGCACAATACAGGGGATTTCCGCAAGCCCCGCTAAATCCGCCGCCTTTTTCCTGCGGTGTCCGGCCACCATTTCATAGCCGCCCGACCGTTTGGGGCGCACCAGGGCAGGGACCAAAACGCCGTACTGCTTCACGCTTTCCGTCATTTCCTGCATAGCTGCGTCCATCCGCACCTTAAACGGGTGGTTCGGGAAGTCGCTGATTTCCGTGGGCGAAAGATTGACAACTTTTTCAAGCTGTGCCTCGGCCCGTTCTTCCTCCGTGGAAAACAAATCATCGACTGAGGGAAGATTGAAGTTTAGCCCGCTGCTTTTCGCCATCCGCCAGCACCTCCTTTGAAAAATCCGCGTAAGCCTGGGCCACCTTGCTCCCCTTGTCGTAGGCGTAAATACTCTTGCCTGCGGCGCTGATTTCTGCGGCTTTGATGGCTACGGGAATCTCGGAACGATAAATTTTCAACACGCTCCCGTAACTCTGCCGCAGTGTATCCGCTGTCTGTCTGGCAAGGTTTGTGCGCCCATCCACCAGAGTGAGCAGCACCCCGTCCACCTTCAGAGCCGGGTTGATCTGCCGCTTCACTTTATTGATGGTTTTCATAAGCTGGGTCATGCCCTTGGCGGGAAGATAATGGGCCTGCACCGGGATAATCACGCTGTCCGCCGCAGCCAGGGCGTTAATCGTAATCATACCCAGGGACGGCATACAATCAATGAGAACCACATCATAGTGCTTCTTGACCTCATTGACATAGGTTCTCAGCGTAAACTCCCGGCTCATGGCGGTGACCAGGCTCATTTCCAGTGCGGAAAGCTCAATGTTGGCGGGCATAAGGTCTACGCTCTCGATGTGGTGCATTATGCCCTCATCTGTGGTGAATGGCTCATCCCGGATCACTTTTTCCATGACCGTGGCCAGGGTGGTGGGCAGGCTGTCCTGGTCTTGCCAGCCCAGGCAGGTGGTGAGGTCGCCCTGGGGGTCTGCGTCAATGAGCAGCACCTTTTTCCCCAGACGGGCCAAACCAATGCCCAGGTTCACCGTCGTGGTGGTTTTGCCTGTGCCGCCTTTCTGGTTGGCCAGCGCGATCACGCGGCCATCCCTGGGGCGGCTTCTTTGTTCCGGCATTTTCATGTCCTCCTTCTTCGTAGATTTAGCCGCCCGTTGGCAAGACGGACGGCTATGTATGGGGAGTCTGAAAGATGGACATGAAAAAAGCCGCTTACTCTTTCTGAAAAGAATAAGCGGCTCATTAAGCTGCGATATGTAATTTTACATCTTCTTCACCGGGGCGCACATGGCTTTGAGCAGAAGTTCATCCAGGCAGCCGGTGTCCCGGTTTTCACGGAGCATAGTATTGCGCAGGTGATTAAGGCTCTGGATCACAATGCTGTTTTCGGCGGGGGTGAGGTATATCTTGAATTTCCGTTTTTTCATAGGGCGTTCCTCCTTTACGCTTTCAGTATATATGGAAGGAACACTGCGCCGCAAATGTGCGAGAGTTCATCCACTTGAAACACAGCAGCGGCAACTCAGAAGGACAAGATAAACTGGATTCGGTTTGGTCAAATCCTGACAAATCAGGACATCCCCTTCAAAAGAAAAACCGTTCACAAAGGCTGTCATGGAATCGAAAAAATGAAGGGGAAAATACCCTCTAAAACACCCCGATTTCGGCTCGCAGTTGCCCCATTTTTTAATCATAACGGGGTCAAAAAGGGCCTGTTGCCCCATTATTAATCAAGAAAAACCGGGTCAGGCAAGGTCAAATCCTTCCAAAATCGGACAAAGGACAACAGACTTTTTGGAAAGGAAAAAGCCCGAAAAACCGCATGGTTCCGGGCTTTTTGAGCATTTTTGAATTGGCTTGTCGGGCCTGTTATCTCTTGCTGAACTGAGGCGCGCGACGAGCGGCCTTGAGGCCGTACTTCTTTCTTTCCTTCATTCTCGGGTCACGGGTGAGGAAACCGGCCTTCTTCAGCGTAGCGCGGAGGTTCTCGGAATCGTACTGGAGCAGAGCTCTGGAGATACCGTGGCGGATAGCACCGGCCTGACCGGTAACACCGCCGCCTGCAACGCGGCAAACGATGTCGAACTTCTCTTCGGTACCGGTGAGAACGAGCGGCTGACGAACGATCGTCTTGAGGGTATCAAGGCCGAAATAATCGTCGATATCGCGGTCGTTGATCGTGACCTTACCGGTGCCCTGGTAAATTCTTACACGTGCAACGGAGCTTTTTCTTCTGCCGGTGCCGTAGAAATAAGGTGCCTTATCGTACATATTCGTTTACCTCCTATTAAAGTTCCCAAGCCGTCGGCTTCTGCGCCTCGTGCTTGTGCTCGCTGCCGGCGTAGACACGAAGTCTTGCTTCTGCAGCTCTGCCGATGGTGTTCGAGGGGATCATGCCGTGAACAGCAAGCTCCATCGCCTTTTCCGGCTTTGTGCGCATCAGGGTGTCATAACGGACAGCCTTGAGGTGGCCGATATAACCCGTGTGATGATAATAATACTTCTTTTCAGCCTTACCGCCGGTGAGGACAGCCTCAGCGCAGTTGATGATGATGACGTGGTCACCGCAGTCAACGTGCGGGGTAAAGGTGGGCTTGTGCTTGCCGCGGAGAAGAACTGCGGCCTGTGCTGCAACGCGGCCGAGCGGCTTGCCTGCAGCGTCAATTACATACCATTTGCGGTCAACCTGACCAGCCTTGGCCATATAAGTGGACATAGCGTTTACCTCCAAAATTGATTTAAATTATCTCGGTACCGGCAAACGCTTTGTGCGCTGCGATACGAAATCTCTGAAAATGCCCATAGCTTTCCCATGGGCGCTAAATGATAGTACCACACGAAAAACGGCTTGTCAAGCGCTTTTTTGCGGTTTTTTAAGCTGCGAATTCTAATCTCGTTTATTCTTCGTTTTTCTCACTTATACTTTTATTTTCAAAGGTGTGATTTCAAAAAATATTTTTGCGGCAAAATTTAAAAAGCACAGCTTTTCCGCCGTTTTTCGGGAAAGCCGTGCTTTTTACGGTTTTTATTCAGCTATTACTTTTTCACGCAGCGCGTTGCGACAAAGCAGGGCACGCCGTGCTCGTGCAGAAAGCCTCCGCCGCTTGTGTCTTCATAAATATCCGTCAGCATAAATCCCGCGCGCAGCTGGCCGCCGATTTCTTCGTCCAGTGTGTGCGAAAACTGCACGCCGAAGTCCAGATCCATCGCTTCCCGGTACAGCGCCTCGTCTTTCAGGGGGTTATACGGCAGCGTGTATTTGATAACCGTCTCGTCCTCGTCGAAAAGATAGTTGAAGCCGTTATCAAACCCGACAAGCAAAACGCCGCCCGGCTTCAGAACACGGGCGCACTCTTTCCAGATCGGCTCCAGTTCTTCTACATAACAATTTGAAACCGGGTTAAAAATAAGGTCAAACGTCCCGTCTTCAAACGGCAGCGGCTTTGTCATATCGGCGCGAACGCACTTTGGAGTATAGCCCTCCCGCTTGCCGACCTCTTCTTCGCGCTTTAGCTGCTCCGTGGAATAATCAAGCACGGTGCAGTCTGCGCCGAGCGCCGTGAAAATGGGAATCTGCTGCCCGCCGCCGCTGGCTAAACCCAGAATTTTCTTGCCGCGCATCTCGCCGAACCACGCGTGCGGCACGGTTTTCGTCGGCGTGAGGTACACGCCCCACGCGCCGTTTTTTGCTTTTTCAAACGTTTCGTGGCTGATGGGCCTGCCCCACTCCCAGCCGTTTTGCACCCAGCTGTCCACGATTTTTGCGTTGATATCGGTATAATTCATACGTTTATTCTCTCTTTCTAAAAGTTTTATCTTTTATGAATTTGCCGTGCAAATTCATAGGGAGACCCCTTAATAGGGTCTCCCTCGGACGAACAATTCACTGGATTGTTTTATAGCAATGCGAAGCATTGGTTTCTCCCAGTCCTGATTTTGGGGTAAGCAAAAGGATTTCGCGCTCTGCGGAGCGCGCCTCAGGGCTTTGCCCCGAGGCCCTATAAACTTTCTGAAGAAAGTTTAATCAAAGACTTTTAACCCAACTCGTCGTCCGCGGATGCGACGACATTTACGCCGGTGCCGCAAACGTTTTCAATGACGATGTCGCCGATATGGACGGGGGCGGTGATCTCCGCTGCGTTGATGGCTTTCATGCAGTCGAAAATTTTACCCTTCGGGATGTCCGTTTTCGTGCGCACGGCGACAACCGGGCGTTCACCGTTTAAAACGCGAACGGTAGACGTGACGGTACGGGCAGGCGCGGTAACTTCCTTCACGGCGTAGAGCTCGCCGCGCTTACACGTATTGCCTGTAACGCTTTTCACCTCGCCGTTTTCAACAGTGACGGTCAGCGGACAGCCCAAGGGGCAGTTGATGCAGATAAACGATTTCGTTTCCATAGTAATGCCCTCCTTATTCCGCTTCCACCGTGACGGTGACGGTGTCAAAATCAATATTTTGAAGGTCTGCTTTTTTCAGCAATACCTGCTCCATTTCGCCCGGTGCCATAACGGTCTTTTTGCGGTGCTGCACGCGTTGATCGCCGAAATAGACACTGATGAACGAATTTTTATAGATGCCGCCCACGCGGAAGCGCACCGTGAGCGTATCCGGCATATTTTCGGGGTGAATGATGCTCGGCACAGTGTAGCGCACACCGCCCTTGGCTTCGAGCTTGATGCCGCCCGAAAGCGGCTCTGCGGTTTCTTTGCTGCCGCCCTGCACGTACTTTGCGGCGGCACGGCCGGCCTGCGCGGCTTCTTCGGAAACATAGTCCACAAGGTCGTGCACATGCAGCACGTTGCCGCACGCGAAGATGCCCGGCACGCCGGTCTCGAGGCTTTCGTTGACAACGGGGCCGTTCGTCACACGGGAGAGCGGTGCGCCCGCGCCGAGGGTGAGTTCGTTTTCCGGGATCAGACCGACGGACAGAAGCAGCGTATCGCAAGAATAATACTCTTCCGTGCCCGGGATAGGCTTTAATTTGTCGTCCACGGCGCTAATGGTGACGCCCGTTACACGGTCTTTGCCGTGAATTTCCGTCACGGTGTGACTAAGCTTCAGCGGGATGCCGAAGTCATCGAGACACTGGACGATATTGCGCTTGAGGCCGCCGGAGTACGGCTGGAGCTCTGCGACGACGTGTACCTTCGCGCCCTCTAACGTCATGCGGCGCGCCATGATGAGACCGATGTCGCCGGAGCCGAGAATGACAACCTCGCGCCCGGGCATATAACCCTCCATATTGACAAGGCGCTGCGCCGTGCCGGCGGAGAACACACCTGCGGGGCGGAAACCGGGAATATTCAGCGCGCCGCGGGAACGCTCGCGGCAGCCCATGGCCAAAATGACCGCGCCCGCTTCCACGGTGAACAGACCGTCTTCGCGGCTGACTGCCGTGACGACCTTTTCCGGGGAAATGCTCAGTACCATTGCGCCGAGCTTGTACGGGATATGCAAAGCCTTTGCGCGTTCTTCAAAGCGAGCGGCGTACTCCGGACCCGTGAGTTCCTCTTTAAACGTGTGCAGACCGAAGCCGTTGTGGATGCACTGGTTTAAGATGCCGCCGAGACGCCCGTCTCTTTCTAAAATTAAGATGTCTTCAGCCGGAAGCCCGTTTTCCGCCGCGGCGACCGCCGCCGCAAGCCCCGCAGGACCGCCGCCGATGATGACAAGCGATTTTGTGATTTTATTTTCCATAATAAACCTCATTTCGTCTTCCCGAACACGATTTCGGAGCCTTTTTCGTTCTTTCGGATGGCTGTCAGCGGCAAGTTAAGTTCTCTTGCGAGAATATCCATGACGCGCGGGGAGCAGAAGCCTGCCTGGCACCGGCCCATTCCGGCTCTGGTTCTGCGCTTTACGCCGTCCAGCGTTTTCGCGCCGAGCGGACGGCGGATGGCGTCCACAATCTCGCCCTCGGAGATCGTCTCGCAGCGGCAGACAATACTGCCGTAGAGCGGGTTTTCACGGATTTTCTCGGCGCGTTCTTCGACGCTGAGCGAATTGAGGTGCACGACGCCGTGACGAACGGGGTTGAAGCTTTCTTTTTTCGTAAGGCCGAGCGCTTTCGCCGCCATTTCCGCCATATAAACACCGATGGCAGGCGCGCTTGTGAGGCCCGGGGATTCGATGCCCGCGGCTTCAAAGAAGTTCGGCGCGCTTTCCTCTAAGATGAAGTCGCCTCTGTCCGCGCAGGCGCGCAGGCCGGAGAACGATGTGATGATCTGTCGGCTCGGCACGTTTTTCACGCTCATACCAGCTTTTTCCAAAACAAATGCAAGGCCGCTCTGCGTTGTGGCCGTGTCCTCGCGGTCTTCGATATTCTCGGCGGTGGGACCGAGCAGCAGATTGCCGTGCACGGTGGGTGTGACAAGAATGCCCTTGCCGAGCTTTGTCGGCAGCTGGAAGATGGTTTTATCAACCAAATTGCCCGCGTTTTTGTCGCACAGGCAGTATTCGCCGCGGCGCGGGGTGATGGTGAACGCGTGCGGCAGCAGCATATCGTGAATTTCATCGGCGTGCACACCCGCCGCGTTGATGACGGCGCGCGTTTCGATCTCGCCCTGTTCGGTTTCGAGAATATAGAGGTCGTTTTCGCGGCGGATATTTTGCACGCCGCACTCAAATTTGAATTCAACACCGTTTTTCTCGGCGTTTTCGGCAAAGCCCAAGGTCAATTCAAACGGGCATACGATGCCGGAGGACGGACAGAACAGCGCCGCGACGACCGTGTCGCTGAGCGCAGGCTCCATTTCTCTCGCTTCATCGCCGGTAAGAATTTTGAGGTTTTCTACTCCGTTTGTCACACCGCGCTCATAAAGCTCCTTTAACGCAGGCATGTCGTTTTCGTCAAAGCACAGCACAAACGCGCCGTTTCTGCGGAACGGAACATCCAGTTCTTCCGCGACCTGCGTCATCATGCGGTTGCCGAGGACGTTCATCTTGGCTTTCAGCGAGCCCGTTTTGGCATCAAAGCCGCCGTGCACGATGGCGCTGTTCGCCTTTGAGGTGCCGGTGCAGACGTCTTCGCCCTTTTCCAGTACGCATATTTCTGCCTGATACCGCGAAAGCTCACGGGCGATGGCGCTGCCCGTAACGCCCGCGCCGATCACGACGGCGTCATATCGTTTTTTCTCCATTTTTGTTTCAATCCTTTCAAATACACCAAAAGACCGCTTCAAACGGCTTTTCCCCTATAAATCGCCGACGAAGCTCTTGTTTTTTATTGTATCATACAAAACCGCGCGTTTCAATTAAAATAGTCTGCATAATTTCAACAAAAAAAGCTTGACACAAATGGGAAAATGCTTCAAAATAAAACGGAGGCAGAATGCCCTATATATTTGAAACCATTTTTCGAAAAGAAAGGACGTTAATATGAATTACCTTTTAGGTGTAGATCTTGGCACCAGCGGCACAAAAACCGTGCTTTTTGACGAAGACGGCAATGTAGTCGCGAGCAAAACGATAGAATACCCGCTGTATCAGGAAAAAAACGGCTGGGCAGAGCAGGAGCCGCTCGATTGGTGGAATGCGGCGGCGGATACCATTCACGCCGTGATCACCGAAAGCGGCGTCGATAACAAAGACATCAAGGGACTCGGCATTTCCGGCCAGATGCACGGCCTTGTCATGCTGGATAAGGACGGCAACGTGCTGCGCCGCTCCATCATCTGGTGCGACCAGCGCACGGCAAAGGAGTGCGAGGAGATCACCGCACGCGTCGGCGCAGAGCGCCTGATTGAGATTACCGCAAACCCGGCTTTGACGGGCTTTACGGCATCTAAAATTCTTTGGGTGCGCAACAACCAGCCGGAAATTTATGCAAAGTGCGCGCACATTCTGCTGCCGAAGGACTACGTGCGCTACATGCTGACGGGCGACTTTGCAACAGAGGTCTCCGATGCTTCCGGCATGCAGCTTTTAGACGTGCCGAATCGCTGTTGGAGCGACGAAGTGCTTGAAAAGCTTGATATTGACAAGGCACTCTTGCCGAAGGTATACGAATCCCCGGAAGTGACGGGTGTCATCTCCGAAGAAGCCGCAAAGCGCACCGGCCTTGCGGCGGGCACCATCGTGGTCGGCGGCGCGGGCGATAATGCGGCAGCAGCCGTGGGCACCGGCGTTGTGGAGGACGGCAAGGCGTTTACAACCATCGGCACCTCCGGCGTTGTGTTTGCGCACACGGATAATATTTCCATCGATCCGAAGGGCCGCGTGCACACGTTCTGCTGCGCCGTACCGGGCGCATGGCACGTGATGGGCGTGACGCAGGGCGCGGGTCTGTCCCTTAAGTGGTTCCGCGATAACTTCTGCGGTGCGGAAAAAGAGACCGCAGCCGGCATGGGCGTAGACCCGTATTATCTGATGGATCAGCAGGCGGATGGTTGTACGCGTCTCGGTGCCAACGTTCTGCTTTATCTGCCGTATCTCATGGGCGAACGCACTCCGCACCTTGACCCGGACTGCCGCGGCGCGTTCATCGGCCTTTCCGCCATGCACACGAAGTATGACATGCTCCGCGCCGTGATGGAGGGCGTAACATACTCCCAGCGCGACAGCGTGGAGGTGCTGAAAACCATGGGCGTTTCCATTGACGGCATGCTCGCCTGCGGCGGCGGCGGTTCCTCGAAGCTGTGGCGTCAGATGCTTGCCGATACGTATAACTGCGCCGTGCGCACAGTCGTTTCCAAGGAAGGCCCGGCGCTGGGCGTTGCCATCCTCGCCGGTGTGGGCGCAGGGCTGTACCCATCCGTGCAGGAGGGCTGCCGCCGCGTTATTCGCCTCAACGCCCCGCAGGAGCCGATTGAGGAAAACGTGCCGAAGTACGAGGCGTTCTACCGTATGTACACGAAGTTGTACCCGGCGCTGAAGGACTGCTACAAGGAGCTTGCTGCGCTGTGAGCCGCGTGTTTGAAGCGCTGTGCGCCCACCTGAAAACGCATCCCGAAGCCGAAGTGCAGGACGCGGTGAAGTTTTTGTACCAGGCGAGCTTTGGCGGCGGCCACTTTTTGAGCGACCCCGACGGCGCGTATCTATATTTATTAAAGGAAGCGGAGACCGCCAACCTTGATGCACCGTACACGGAAGCCCTCGGCGAGCAGTACGCGCGCATCAACTTGAGCGCGTTACAGGAGCTTTCACCGAAAACACTTTTTGCTATGTTTAAAGCGTCTTCCGAAGACACGCCCACGGACAAAACGGCGTTTTTATCACTTTTGGACGAGCTTGAAAACGCCGATTTGTTCGACAAATCCGAAAACGCGGCGTTTTTGAAATCGTACCGCGCGGCGGGCTGCCCTGCCGTGCACCACAGCGAAGCGTACCGCCGTGCGTATCACCCGGCATACCGCGTGGTGAAAAAAGCGTATGCGGATTTTCTGCCGGCATTCATCGCAATCGATAAGTTGACGACGGAAAAAGCCCCGGTGACGGTTGCAATCGACGGGCTGTGCGGCTCGGGCAAAACGACGTTTGCGGCACTTTTGCAGAGCGTTTACGACTGCAACCTGTTCCACGCCGATGATTTTTACCTGCCGATGCCCATGCGCACGCCGGAGCGCTACGCCACCCCGGGCGGCAATGTGCACTGGGAGCGTATTTTGTCGGATATTCTGGAGCAGATTCCGAAGAACGAGTCGTTTTCCTATCGCGTGTTCGATTGCGGCGTTATGGACCTCGGCGACGCGGTGCAGGTCACGCCGAAGACGCTGAACATTTTAGAGGGCTCGTACTCTACGCACCCGGAGCTCATCGGACGCTACGATCTCAAAATCTTTCTCAAGACCTCGCCGGAGACACAGAGCGCACGCATTTTAAAACGCAACGGCCCCGCGCGGCACAAGATGTTCGTGGAAAAATGGATCCCGCTCGAGAACCTCTACTTCACTTCCTACCCTGTTGAAAAGCAATGTGACCTTGTTTTTACGACGTAAATTTCAAAAAAATTTTTTCATATCCGTATGTACCGCCGCGTGCATACGGATATTTTTGTGTTTTCAGTTTCTATATTTAGAGAAATTAGTTAAATTTCAACTATATATAGGTTTCTCAAAACTTTTTGAATTTTTTTTGAAAAAAGGCTTGCAATTTCAGAATGGATGTGGTATTATAACAAAGCCGTCAGATAAGACGGCAAACAGAATAGTTGGTGTTGATTACAACGAGGGTCCACCTGTTCCCATACCGAACACAGAAGTTAAGCTCGTTTGTGCTGAAAATACTCGGCTGGCAACGGCCCGGGACGATAGGTTGGCGCCAACACTTAAAGCGGACATCCAATAGGATGTTCGTTTTTTTATGTTTAAAAACAGGAATTCGGCTTGCAGGCGGTTTTATGTGCCGCGCATGCCGAATTCAAAAGATGAAGCCCGCAGTTTTGTGCGGGCTTTTGCTTACTCATTTAACGTGATGGCGTTGCCGTTTGCGGGCGGCTTTTGCGTGGGGTCGGCGTTATCGTTTGCGATGAGCGTCATCTCAAGTTCGTTCGTATCGAGCTCGATGAACGAGACTTTGCCGTCTTCATCGAACTGACATTTGCCGCTAACCGTCATGTTTTCCGTATCGTTCACAGTGACATCGGCCGTAAAGCGCACCACGCGGTCTTTTTCTTCGTAAGGCTCGGTCTTGACGGCGGTCACCTTCACGGTCTCGTTCATTTCGTCCGCCATAAGCTGCATGGTCAGTACTTCTTCAATGAAGCTCGTGAAGCCGTTTTCGCTGCACAGCGCTTTTTCGTCTTCCCAAGCATTTTTGTACGCCGTAAGGGCGCTTTCTTCGCCGTTTTCCAAAATACTGCCGAAGCGCTGCATAGGCTCACTCGGCGCGTTCAGCATGCTTTCCGCCAACGCGGCCGCAGCTTTTTCCGCATTTTTTGCCGTGCTGCCGCCCGAAGCGCAGGCGGACAAAAGCAGGAGCAAACTAAGGCACAAAGAAAGCATTACGGTCATTCGTTTTTTCATAAAATCATCCGCCTTTCTGAAAATGGTAATATTTTTCTATCTTGATTATAAAGGAAAATGCGCAGCAGCGTCAAGGTGCAAGTTGACTGAATTTACCCCCCTGTTTTGTCGTTTCTTCCAATTTAAGGCATATGCCAAAAATCTGCAAAAACACTTGCTTTTTGGCATATCCTATTGTATACTAAATTCGTGTAGATTAGAGTTCACGCGAAGTTTGCGGGAGTTTGATTTATACGGATAGATCGGGGCGACCCGATGGGATGCTATACCAAGAAAGGATGTTTTCAGATGGAAATCACAAAGCAGACCACTATGGGCGAAATGCTGGATTATGACCGCGGCATCGCTTATGTGCTGATGCAGTCCGGCATGCACTGCGTAGGCTGCCCGTCCTCCATCCACGAGTCCCTTGAGGACGCATGTGCCGTACACGGCCTGGATGTTGACAAGGTCTTTTCTGCCATTCAGGAATATCTGAACAGCAAGAAGTAATTTTTCTAAGATAAAGATAAGCGCAGAGCGTGGGTTTTCCCCGTGCTCTGCGCTTTCTTTTTGGCTGTTTTTTATTTTCTAAAAGGCTTTGCCTTTTTAGAGCCGAACAACTTATTGTTCGGGTTAACCCCATTGATAGGGTTTCTTACGCAAAACCGTCCACCGGACGGTTTTGCTATCTTCCTGATCTAGCGTTAGGCAAAAAGTGTTCCGCCATTTGCGAATGGCGGCGCAGGGCTTCGCCCTACGAACCCACCAACTTTTTGAAAAAAGTTGGATTAAAAACTTTTACCCACGCTTTACGGGAGCCGAATTACAGCGTTACAACAACGTCGCTGAGGTCTGCGTTTACCTTCAGGACGGTGCCAAGCTCATTTTGCTCGACTTCTGCGCCGGAGACGTGCTTCACGTTCTCCACGTTGCGCAGCAGCACGCTGAGGTTCTCTGCCTTGCCGTCGAACTTGAAGGTGATAACGCCGTTCTCATTCACTGCGGAAACGCTGAGCATATCGTTGCCTTTGCTGTCGCAAACCTTTGCGCTCGCCTTATCGGAAAGCTCGAAAACGTGCAGGGTGAGATCCTTGCCGTAATCGTAATCCGGCTGCTGGTTGTTCGCGCCGATGGCGACGATGGAGTTCTCTCTTGCAAAGAGCGGCAGAGAGAAGAAATCGTAGTTCTCGCGCAGCCAGTGACCGCCCTCACGCTTTTCGTTCGAAAGCAGGTGTGTCCACTTGCCCTCCGGCAGGTAGTACGTGACGTCGCCTTCCTTCGTGAAGACCGGTGCGACCATCAGGCTATCGCCGAGCATATACTGGCGGTCGAGGTCTTCGCACGGGATGTCATCCGGGAATTCCAGAACCATGGCGCGCATAGTCGGCACGCCCGTTTTATGTGTATTGACCGCAGCAGAGAACATGTACGGCATCAGGGTGCACTTGAGCTCGGAGAACTTACGGACAACGGCTACGGATTCCTCGCCGTTCTCTTCACCCTCCTTGCTGAACAGCCACGGCACACGGTAGGAATCGGAGCCGTGCAGTCTGGAATGCGTGGAGAGCAGGCCGAACGCCGCCCAGCGCTTGTAAACGTCCGCCGGAGCCTTGCCCTCAAAACCGCTCATGTCGTGGCTCCAGAAGCCGAAGCCGGAAAGGCACAGGGAAAGGCCGCCGCGCAGGGATTCGGACATGGAGGAGTAGTTCGACGAGCAGTCGCCGCCCCAGTGTACCGGGAACTTCTGTCCGCCGACCGTGGCGCTTCTTGCAAAGAGGCATGCCTCGTTCTTGCCCTTGTACTCTTCAAGCACTTCCCAAACGCATTTATTGTAAAGGTAGGTGTAATAGTTGTGCATACGGAGCGGGTCGCTGCCGTCGTAGTAGATAACATCGGTCGGGATTCTCTCACCGAAGTCGGTCTTGAAGCAATCGACGCCCTGGTCGAGCAGGTGGCGCAGCTTGGACTGATACCACTTCCATGCACCCGGGTTCGTGAAGTCCACGATACCCATGCCGGCCTGCCACAGATCCCACTGCCAAACGTCGCCGTTCGGCTTTTTGAGGAGGTAGCCAAGCTCCTTCGCTTCCTTAAACAGCGGAGACTTCTGGCCGATATAGGTGTTGATCCAAACGCAGATCTTGAGGTTATTTTCGTGCTTCATCACCTGCAGCTGGTGCTCGATATCCGGGAACATGGCCCGATCCCAGTCGAAGTTGCACCATTCGTTTTCCTTCATCCAGTAGCAGTCGAAGTGGAACACGTGCAGCGGAATGTGGCGCTCTTTCATGCCGTTTACGAAGCCCATGACGGTCTCTTCGTCGTACTTCGTTGTGAAGGAGGAGGTGAGCCACAGGCCGAATGTCCATGCCGGCGGCAGTGCGGGCTTGCCGGAAAGCGTGGTGTAGTTTTCAAGCACGTTTTTCATGCTGTCGCCGCCAACGACCATGAAGTCGAGCTTTTCGCCCGGTACGGAGAACTGTACGCGCGTGACATGCTCGGAGCAGATCTCATAGGAGACCGGGCCCGGGTCGTTCACGAGCACGCCGTAGTTGCGGTTCGTGATGTAGAACGGAATGCTCTTGTAAGAAATTTCGGTGCAGGTGCCGCCGTCTTCGTTCCAGGTTTCCACGGTCTGGCCGTTCTTCACATACGGGGTGAAGCGCTCGCCGAGGCCGTAGACCTTTTCGCCGATGTCAAGGTTCATCTGGGCGCGCATGTAGTTGCCGTCCGGGGTGGAGATGGTGCTGATCATCGCGTTGCCGAAGCGGTTGCCGATGCTTGTCAGCTTCTTGTCCTTATAGTAGTAATCAAAGCTGCACGGGTTCTTGCCGATGACGAGCTTTGTGTTGCCGCTCTTGATCGTCACGGTCGTTTCGGTGTTCTCGACCTCCAGTGCGCAGTGTGCGTCGTTCAGCTCGAACGCCGGCATTTTCTGGTTGCTGCCCATAAAGTGGTACGCTTCCGTGCGGATGATATCCGGCTGCGGAGAGGAAATGTACATTTCCAGAAGCGGGCCGCCCATGGCGCGCATGTCTGCGTGGTACGGCACGGTGTAGAGGTAAACGCGGTCGTTTTCTACCTTGACTTCGCGAACCTGCACGGCGTCCGTGTTTGTCACGCCGGGAAGGTTCATCCAGTAGCCTTTCGTAAATTTCATATTCAACTCACTGCCTTTCAAAAAAATTCAAAAATTCCGTTATTGGCACTTGCGCTTTTCGTGCGCCTGCTCTATCATAAGTATAAGCGATATGCTTTGGAAAGTCTACCGCTAATTTGTCCGCTTTTATAACAATCCTGACCACTGAGTCTAAAAGGAGGTGCGTTTTACGGACAAAAATCAATTTGACCGCATGCGGGAGGCCCGCCGCCACGGCGACGCACTGATGCCCGTGATGAACTACTGCATTCGACGCGAAGACCGCTTTCACGCGCTTGATTGTCACTGGCACAGCGAAATGGAGCTTTTCCGCGTGATGCAGGGCACGCTGACCGTGCAGTGCGGCACCGATCTGTTTGAGGCCCACGCCGGAGACATTGTGTTTTTCAACAGCGGAGAGCTGCACGCCGCCGTGCCGGTAGAAGCCGGCGAGGAGCTTTACTTTGAAGCCATCGTGTTCAGCCCCGATTTGCTGTGCAGCACCGCAAATGACATCATTCGCGTAAAGTACATACAGCCCGTTTTGGACGGCGAGCTGACCGTGCCGCGGCTGATCAGAGCCGGAACTACTTTGCACGAAAGCGTTTCCGCCGCGTTCCAGACCGCGTACACGATGCTGGAAAACCGCCCGCCGTTTTTTGAGTTTCCCGTAAAAGCCGCCATGCTTTCGGCATTCGGCGCACTGGTGCAAAACGGCGTGTCGGCGCGCATCAGCGCTTCTAAGCGCGCCGCAGCGGACAGCATCAAGGCTGCCATTGCGTTTATACAGGAAAATTACCGGTCTGCCGTCTCCGTACAGCAGCTTGCGCACGCCGCCGGCATGAGCGAGGGACATTTCTGCCGCGTGTTCAAACAGTATACACTGAAAACGCCGGTGCAATTCATCAACGGCGTGCGTTTAAGCCACGCGCTGGAGCTGCTCACCGCCACAAATCTGCGCGTGCTCGACATTGCCATGGACTGTGGCTTTAACTCCATGAGCTATTTCATCGAAGTATTCCGCACCGAATACGACGCCACGCCTTTGCAGTACCGCAAAAAGCTGGAAGAAATCAAGGTGCCGAAATAAACTTAAAAAGTAAAGTAGAGGGTAAAAATGATTTGGGGAATTTTGATCGTACTGATTGTTGTATGTCTGGGCTTTCTGGCGTGGCTTTTCTGCATTGCGCCGGCTTCGCCGCGCGGCGATTTTGCCGAGATGAAAAAATATGACTACGCCCACCGCGGCCTGCACGAAAAAGACCTTTCCGTGCCGGAAAACTCCATGGCAGGCTTTAAGGCCGCTGTGGAAGCGGGCTACGGCATAGAGTTTGACCTGCAGCTGACAAAGGACAAGAAGGTCGTTGTGCACCACGACCGCAGCTTAAAGCGCGTCTGCGGCGCGGATGTTTCCATCGGCGACCTGACGTATAAGGAATTACAGCAGTACCGTTTGCAGAACACCGAGGAGCGCGTACCGCTTTTCAGCGACGTGCTGGCGCTTGTGGACGGCAGAACGCCGCTCATCATTGAACTGAAGCACTACGACGATGCCGATCTGCTGTGCCCGCTCGTGTGGGAGCTGCTGCGCAACTATAAAGGCCCGTACTGCGTAGAATCATTTGACCCGTACATTGTGCAGTGGTTCAGGAAGAACCACCCGTATGTGCTGCGCGGTCAGCTGATGGGTCACTTTGAAGGCAAGGACGAGGAGTGCAAGGGCTTTTTCCGCGCGCTGTTCTGGAGAAATTTGTGGACGAATGTCCTCACCCGCCCGCACTTTGAAGCGTATGACGTGCATTTCAGAAACAACATCAGCCACCGCATTGCCTGCGACAAAATGAAGATGCAGGAAGTGAATTGGACGCTGCGCACAGCGGAGGAGTACAAAGTGTGCAAAAACGCCGGCGCCCTGTGCATTTTTGAGTTCATCCGCCCGGAGATTACAGACGAAGACGAATAATAACCCCGTTTTTTCCTGTTGATTTTTTCCGCGCGATGCGCTACAATAGCCGTGTATGAGTTGTACATACAAATCGTTTGCGCCGTTTTTTCGGCACAAAACACATACACACCCGTTTATTTACAGGAGGAATCACTTTATGAACAACATTCCCCAGGTCAAGGTCGGCATTGTTGCCGTCAGCCGTGACTGCTTCCCGGTATCCCTTTCTGTCAACCGCAGAAAGGCACTGATCGACGCTTACACAAAGAAGTTCGGTGCTACCGAAATTTATGAGTGCCCCGTATGTATCGTGGAGAGCGAGATCCACATGGTACAGGCACTTGAAGACGTAAAGAACGCAGGCTGCAACGCGCTTGTCGTTTACCTTGGCAACTTCGGTCCGGAAATTTCCGAGACGCTGCTTGCAAAGCACTTTGACGGCCCCGTTATGTTCTGTGCGGCCGCGGAAGAATCCGCAGAAGACCTCATGGACGGCCGCGGCGACGCATATTGCGGCATGTTGAACGCCAGCTACAACCTGAAGCTGCGCAATGTAAAGGTTTACATTCCGGAATACCCGGTCGGCACCGCTGACGAGTGCGCGGACATGATTCACGAGTTCATGCCGATTGCAAGAACGATCATCGGCCTGAAGAGCCTCAAGATCATCAGCTTCGGCCCGCGTCCGCTGAACTTCCTCGCCTGCAACGCGCCCATTAAGCCGCTTTACGACCTCGGTGTTGAGATTGAAGAAAACTCCGAGCTCGACCTCTTTGAGGCGTTCAATAAGCACGAGGGCGACCCGCGTATCCCGAAGGTCGTCGAAGACATGGAAAAAGAGCTCGGCAAGGGCAACATGAAGCCCGAGATTCTGCCGAAGCTCGCACAGTATGAGATCACCCTGCTCGACTGGGTAGAGGATCACCGCGGCTACCGCGAATATGTCGCCATTGCAGGCAAGTGCTGGCCGGCATTCCAGACGCAGTTCGGCTTTGTTCCGTGCTATGTCAACAGCCGCCTCACCGGCATGGGCATCCCGGTTTCCTGCGAAGTGGACATCTACGGCGCGCTTTCCGAGTTCATCGGCACCTGCGTCAGCCTCGATGCCGTCACGCTGCTCGACATCAACAACACCGTTCCGGCAGACCTCTACAACAGCGACATCAAGGATAAGACCCCGTACACGCAGAAGGATACCTTCATGGGCTTCCACTGCGGCAACACCTGCTCCAAGAAGCTGGCGTTCTGCTCCATGAAGTACCAGAAGATCATGGCGCGCTCCCTGCCGATTGAGGTTACGCAGGGCACGCTCGAAGGCGACATTGCCCCGGGCGACATCACGTTCTTCCGTCTCCAGAGCACGGCCGACACCCAGCTGCGCGCATACGTTGCAGAGGGCGAAGTGCTGAACGTACCGTCCCACTCCTTCGGTTCCATCGGCGTATTCGCCATCCCGGAAATGGGCCGCTTCTACCGCCATGTACTCATCGAGAAGAACTTCCCGCACCACGGCGCAGTGGCATTCGGTCACTACGGCAAGGCGCTGTTTGAGGTCTTCAAGTACCTCGGCGTAGCAGACATCGGCTACAACCAGCCGAAGTCCCTGCCCTATCCGTCCGAGAACCCGTTTAATAAGTAATTTTTCGTAAAAAAAGGCAGTCTGCGTGTGCATGCAGGCTGCCTTTTTTGTTCTAATTTTGATGTCTTTGATATGTCACGCCTTTATCGGTGATCATATAATCCGTCATGCCGATGTAAAATTCCGTTTCCGATGTCCATTTAATGTAAATGTGCTGCTCGTCGGTGAGTGCGTTGATATACTCGCGCGTGTTTGTTTTGTTATCAATCAAATACACATCCGCGTCGTACCCGCTGTACGGGTCTTTTCGGCTTCCACGCACCTCGACCGTGTAGTTCTCATTCGGGGAGTCGCTATGCCGGAGCAGGGTATCTAAATCATTTTGCTGCACAAAGGTGCCAAACAGCGTGATGCCGATGGAAAGGACGATCACGCTGACGGCCGACCCTGCAGACACGACCGTGCAGCTGTGGCTTTTCGTCTCATCGCTTTTCTGCACGATATAAGACGTCAGCACGGCATAATACAGCACATTTACAAACAGCGCAATATAAAGGACGAACACAAAATTCGTGACAAGCTGCGGAAGAACCGTTCCAGCCGCAGAATAAAACCGATACAGCGGGATATTCGCAAAAAGCATTGCTAAAACCAAAACAAGCTTTCCGAAAGACGGGATTTTTTGAAACAGCGAATACACCGGGTTTTTACGCGTTTTTCGGGTCTTTTCCATAGTGCGTCACCTTTTTTGTTTTTCCAAAACTTGCTTTACTCGCTTTTCAGAAAACTCCTGCGACTGAGCTTCCTACGCCAAAAAAGCGTCCGGTGGATGTTTAAGTTCGTAAAAATGCTTTATTCCGCCGCGGAGGACGTTTCTTCCTTCAAAAACTGCGAATAGTAGATTTTGCCGCCGAGGGTGCCGGTTTTCAGATTTATGATTTCCAGCGTCTGGCCGCTCGTCGTCGCCGTCACCACGTATAAATAACCCTTGTAGAGCAAAAGGCCCTGCGTGGTGTCGCTGAAATAAAAATTCGGGATACTTTCCGGCAGCGTGTATGTGTAGTTTTCACCGCTTTCGGTAGGCTCTGCGTTTTCAAGCGCCGAGGTGTTTATCGTCAGCACATTTTCATTTACGTTGTACGTGCCGATGACTTCGGTCTGCGCTTTGCCGTCGGTGATTTCAAGAGACATCACCGTGCAGCCCTCTGCGGGGCGCTCCGGGAACTCCAGCATGGCGTTTTCGCCGCGCTGCACCGTGAGGGTAACAACGCAGACAATGAGAATAACCGCGATCAAAATTGCGCCGAATGCTTTTTTCATACACAAATCCTCTGTGTTTTTAGATTTTAGCCGAACGCCAACGTGCCGTTAATATCGTATAATACGGCGCAAAGGTCAATGGCCCTTGTGCGGTAATAGACCATGATGCTCTCTGCCACGGTGATGGCCGCAAGGGGGTCACTCTCCGATACGGAATCGCGGATGTCCTGCAAAGCGGTGCTTTGCTCGTTCACCCAGTGGGACTGCTCCTCTTTGACGGTTTCGACCGTTTTATCGTCGCCATACTCCAAAATCTGCGTGTAGACGGAATCAATCTGCTCTTTCCAGCTGTCGGAAGCCGTGTTGCACGCAGTAATCATGCCCGCAACAGAGCCCGCCGTTTCCATATCGTCCGCATACTGCGTATCGATAGGGTTGTTTTCAAACGCGGCGCGGAATTCCTCGCTGCCCGTTTCCGGTACCGGCAAGGTGCTTGTGTGGCGATTTTCGCCCGTTTCGGAGGACGTGTTGCCTTCGGGCGCAGGGGTGGGTTCTTCTTCAGGGGCCGCTGTTGCCTCCGGCGCAGGAGTGATCTCCGGCGCAGGGGTCGCTTCTGCCGTGGCGGAAGACGTATTTGTATTGCCGCCCGAGCAGGCGGTCATGGTGAGCAGCATCGCGGCGCAGCAAACGGCGCACAGCAAACGAATGCAGGTTTTCATATTCATGTTCCTTTCAAAAATGGGATATGGCACGCGGCACCGCCGCGAGAAATTTTTGGTTCTGATAAAATGTACCACATTCGCGGGATTTATGCAAGAGAATCCCGCCCGCGCCTTGCGAAATTAAGAAAATGTTTATATAATAGTAGGGTAATATCCCCGAGAAAATCAAGCAGTTTTTATCATAAAGAGAAAGGAACGACAGTTTATGAAGCTCTTTGAAAAAACACTGACAAGCGAAACAAAGTTTGAGGGCCGCATCATCAAGGTGCTGCGCGACACCGTGGAGCTGGAAAACGGAAAAACGAGTGCAAGAGAGGTTGTGTGCCACAACGGCGGCGTGTGCGTGGCGGCGCTGACCGAACAAAACGAAGTGCTGCTTGTGCGCCAATTCCGTTATCCGTACAAGGAAGTGCTGCTGGAGCTGCCCGCCGGCAAACTGGAAAAGGGCGAAGACCCGTTTGAGGCCGTAAAGCGCGAGCAGATGGAGGAAACCGGCACCACGGGCGAAGACTACATTTCGCTCGGCAATCTGTACCCCTCTCCCGGCTACTGCGGCGAGATCATCCGCATCTGGGCGTGCCGTGTGGCCCAAAAAGGCGAAATGCACTTAGACGAGGATGAGTTCCTTGAAGTGGAGCGCATTCCGCTCGACAAAGCCGTTGAGATGGTGTTAAACAATGAAATCCCCGATTCCAAAACGCAGGTGGGCATTTTGAAGACCGCCGCACTCGTAAAGGCCGGCAAGCTTTAAGAGGCGCGCATGAGAAGAACATTCATCACGCGACTGCCGAACAAGGCCGGTGCGTTTTTGAAGGCTACGCGCATTGTGGCGCAGTCCGGCGCGAACATCACGCGCGTCAGCTACAATAAAGCCGTTGACCTGCACGTGCTGTTTTTGGAGGTCAGCGGCTCGCAGGCGCAGCTTGATACCATCGCCGTGCGTTTAAACGACGTAGGCTACATTTTGAACGAGGATAACCCCGGCAAAACGATTTTGCTGGAATTTCACCTGCCGAACGTACCGAGCGCCGTGCTGCCCGTTTTGGAGCTCATCGACAGCTTTAATTTTAACATCACGTACATGAGCGGGCAGGAAAACGATACCGACCATCAGGATTTAAAGGTCGGCATTTACATTCAGGATCCCGCACAGACGAAGGCGTTTTTAGACCGCGCCGCAAAGCTGTGCGAAATGCGCGTTTTAAACTACGACAAAAGCCAAAAGGTGCTCGATAACACGGTGTTTTACCTTTCGTTTGCGCACCAGCTGGCTTCTACCCTGCACCTGCCGCAGGAAGATATGGACGCGCTCATTGCAGACTCCAACCTTTTGATGCAGCACCTTGACGAAAAAGGCGAAGCGCCGCACAAGACGTTTTCGTACATCGGCAAAATCGCCGAAATGCTGCACAGCTTTAAGGGCGAAAACTTCCGCGCGCGCATTTCGCAGCGCAGTCTGTTCGGCGGGTTTACAATGCACATCATCGAGCCGCCGTGTGGGGGCAACACGTATATTCTGGAGAAAAACCGCAAGCTGCTGTTCATCGACTGCGGCTTCCCGTGCTACAAGGACGAGATGCTGAAGATTTTCCGCAGCCTGTTCCCGAACTTTGACAATATGGAGCGCACGCTTATCGTCACGCATGCGGACATCGACCATTGCGGCCTGCACGACCTGTTCGACACATTCTATGTGAACGAGGAAACGCGGCTGAATTTCGCCTTGCAGAACAACGGTCTGCCCGATCTGCGCGAGCAGAACCGCATTTGTGCGCCGTATAACCGCATCTGCAAGCTGATGACGGGCTACACGCCGCCCGATATGCACACGCTGCGCGTTATTGAGCACACAGAGCCTGCAAGCGACGCACCTATCTCCCCGCGAGGCACGCTGGAGTTTGAGGGTCTTACCCTGCGCGTTTTCGACGGCAACGGCGGGCACTTTAAAGGCGAGATCGTGCTTGTGGACGACGCGCACCGCATTGTTTTCAGCGGTGACATCATGGTGAACATCAAGGGCTTTTCAAAAGAGCAGTATGATTTTAACCTGCTTGCACCGTATTTAATGACCACCGTGAACCTTGATTCCCGCCGCGCCGCCGCGGAGCGCAAATATTTGCAGAGCCTGTTCCCGACGGACGTGTACACCTACTGCTGCGGTCACGGCGCCATTATGGATCCGAACGCGTAACTAAAAAATTGCAAAAAGAGCGCCGGTCTTCTGACCAACGCTCTTTTTTATTGCCCGGAAAATTACTCTTCCGTATTTTCTTCTGTTTCTTCTGCGGGTTCATCGTCGCTGATGACGTCTTCCGCTTCCGTTACGGGCTCATCTTCGCCCTCTTCGGCGGTGCCGTCGTCTTCTACGGCGCTGATTTCTTCCTCGTCGTCATGCGGGGCGCGGGCCATGGTGATAACCTTGCTGCCCTCGTTGACCTTCATCACGCGAACACCCTTGCTGGGACGTGCACAGATGCGAATGGAACCGGCTTCGATACGGATAATCACACCGTCATCTGCGATGAGAATGATGTCGTCATCGAGATCAACGACCTTAATGGCCGCGACATTGCCGTATTTTTCAACGTGGTAGTTGAGGATACCCATGCCGCCGCGACGCTGCAGGCGGTAATCTTCGGGGTTCGAGAGGCGGGCGGGGGCGGGCCCCGGAAACCGCAAACCGATCTCTGCGTT
>OGOT01000040.1_pt1 | contig 127229 bp, 109 predicted proteins | sample 1552791 | NCBI WGS metagenome assembly OGOT01 (sample SAMEA2580160, study PRJEB22360) | human gut metagenome | biome: human gut; feature: human-associated habitat; material: faeces | place: Denmark | collected 2008/2010
CGTAAGATCCGGGTGTCGGGGGCGGGCACATGGGGGTGTTGGGCAAGTTTTATTACGTGTTTTTCATTGATTTGTAGCTGTATTTACATAAAAGAGCCTTGTCTTTGATGATATAGGAGAACAAGCCCTTTTCCCTTTTCTTGTTTACCTTGCCCTGCAAATTGTCAGTTTGTTTTAGTAGAAATTCAATCACGTTCGAAATCGGACAGCACTTCTGCCGTAGTAGCGTTGATGTTCTTGTCCAATACATAAATGCGGTAAGACAGGCTCAGTTCTTTACCGGGTTCCAAGGTGAATGCCTTCTGCTTGGTCGGTGAGAAATTCCACATGACGTCACCGGCAGGCTTGTTGACAGTTTTGTCCCATACGCGTAAAGGCTCAGGATAGTTCAGGTTGGAAGGGGAGGCAACGATTAGGATACAGGCCTTTTCGTTTCCGGCTTTCCCTTGGTAATAGCACCAACGGGCTCTCGAACCGTCAGCTTCGTCGCGGGAAAGGCCTTCCGAGGTGAGCATTTCGGCTGTCTGATCGTTCCAGTCTTCGCGCGTACGGATGCATATGCCGCCATAACGGTAAGCTTCCATGGTGATCGGGCTGGGGCTGGCGAGGCGGATAGTGGTATGATAGTCGATGTAATAACCTGGTAAGGATGTTGTCCCGATGTTGATCTCCAGGCGTTCGTTCATTGCTACTTTTTCTGCGGGAGAATCGGGGTAGACCACATGGTCCAGTGTCGCAACAAAACCGTTGTCGGATACGTGCTCGAAGTTGCGGAAGCGAACTGTTCCTTGTTTTTTGTGGAGATTCCAGAAGTCGATCTCGTTTCCTTCGAACGTGGTTTTCGTCCAGGCATACCACAAACCGAAATGATGGTAATGGTCGGCGGGAGAACAATTGGTCATCACTTCGCCTCCCAATGTCTTCAAAGGATGGATGAAACCGCTGCGTTTATAGACCGAGTCAACGCCAGGGGCTGGGTAAACCGTGGTATAGTTGTAAGAGAACAACAGTTTATTTCCTATCTTATAGTCCAAGGCTTTCCCCGTGTCGACGACGGAACAGGATGTTTCGGAAGGCTGACAAGAGCCTAAGAACAGAGAAATCAAAAAAACACCAATAGAAAAAATAGCAGTTTTCATAATATGACAATTAAATAATAATCAGTTATCCGGCAAGACCTTGCCTGTATCGGCTACAAAAAAACGAAATTTTTTCGTTTCGTACAATCCGTTTGTGATATCTGATGAAAATAAAACCATCCAGCAAGCAGCGTTCTAATTGATGAAATATTTCTTTAATCGTTTGCGTGATATGGGGATTTAGCATACCTTTGCACGATAATAACCATAGATTGGAAGAAATTTCTAAATACAATTAAATAACTTAAATTATTATCTTATGTGGTTACTTAATTCTTCTATCGGGAAGAAGCTGATAATGAGTATATCAGGTCTTTTTCTCATTCTGTTCTTGGTGTTCCACTTATGTATGAACATTGCGGCAGTATTTTCTGGTGAAGCGTATAACGTGATTTGCGGTTTGCTGGGTTCTAACTGGTATGCTTTGCTCGGTACATTGGTGTTGGCTGCAGGTGTAGTCGTGCACTTCGTGTATGCTATTATCTTGACTCTGCAGAATCGTAAGGCTCGCGGTAACGACCGTTATGCCATCAACGCTCGTCCGAAAGGTGTTGAATGGGCTTCTCAGAACATGTTTGTTTTGGGTGTGATCGTTATCCTGTTCATGGTTCTGCACTTTACTCAGTTCTGGTACAACATGATGTTTGCCGAACTGGCAGGTATTCATGGTGACATTCATCCGCAGGATGGTGCAGCGTTTATCAATTTCTACTTCCAGGGCAATGTCGTGAATACGGTGTTGTATCTGATCTGGTTCGTTGCTCTGTGGTTTCACCTGACTCACGGTTTCTGGTCTGCGATTCACACAATTGGCTGGAACAATACCGTTTGGTTAAGCCGTTGGGAATGTATCTCTAAATGGGTTGCCACTATTATTTGTGGCTTATTCGCTGTTATCACAGTTATCTTCTACCTGAACGGTGTAGGTGCTTAATTTCGGATATTATTTTTTCAATTTGAAAATAAAACATTATGACTCAAATAGATTCTAAAATTCCTCAAGGCCCGTTGGCTGAGAAGTGGACAAATTATAAAAATCACCAGAAATTGGTGAATCCCGCAAACAAACGTCGTTTGGACATAATTGTAGTAGGTACTGGTCTGGCGGGTGCTTCTGCTGCTGCCTCTCTGGCTGAAATGGGATTCAATGTATTGAATTTCTGTATTCAGGACTCTCCCCGTCGTGCACACTCTATCGCTGCACAGGGCGGTATCAATGCGGCAAAGAATTATCAGAATGATGGTGACTCGGTTTATCGTCTGTTCTACGATACAATCAAAGGTGGTGACTACCGTGCCCGCGAAGCAAACGTCTATCGTCTGGCTGAAGTGTCAAACTCTATTATCGACCAGTGTGTGGCACAGGGTGTACCATTCGCTCGCGAATATGGTGGTCTGTTGGATAACCGCTCATTCGGTGGTGCTCAGGTATCCCGTACGTTCTATGCCCGTGGTCAGACCGGACAACAGCTGCTATTGGGTGCTTACTCTGCATTGAGCCGTCAGATTGGTTTGGGAAAGGTGAAGATGTACACACGTCATGAAATGCTGGATGTTGTGAAGGTTGACGGACGTGCTCGCGGTATTATTGCCCGTAATTTGATTACCGGTAAGATCGAACGTTTTGCCGCTCACGCAGTCGTTGTTGCGACAGGTGGTTATGTAAATACATTCTTCTTGTCTACTAACGCGATGGCGTCTAACGGTTCTGCTGCATGGCAGTGCTACAAGAAAGGGGCTTACTTTGCTAACCCTTGTATGGTGCAGATCCACCCGACTTGTGTGCCGGTGAAAGGTGACTTCCAGTCTAAACTGACTTTGATGTCTGAATCACTGCGTAACGATGGTCGCATCTGGGTTCCGAAGAAACTGGAAGATGCGAAGGCATTGCAGGCCGGAACAAAAAAAGGTAAGGATATTCCTGAAGCAGATCGCGACTACTATCTGGAACGTCGTTATCCGGCATTCGGTAACTTGGTTCCTCGTGATGTGGCTTCACGTGCCGCTAAAGAACGTTGTGATGCCGGTTTCGGTGTAAATAGCACGGGCTTGGCTGTATTCCTGGATTTCTCCGACGCTATCAACCGTCTGGGTAAGGAAGTAGTTAAACAGAAATATGGTAACCTGTTCGATATGTACGAAGAGATCACGAACGATGATCCGTACGAAACTCCGATGATGATTTATCCTGCATTGCACTACTCAATGGGTGGTTTGTGGGTAGACTATGAATTGATGACTTCTATTCCGGGGCTGTTCGCAATCGGTGAAGCTAACTTCTCTGACCACGGCGCTAACCGTCTGGGTGCTTCTGCTTTGATGCAGGGATTGGCCGATGGTTACTTTGTATTGCCTTATACCATCCAGAACTATCTGTCTGACCAGATCCAGGTTCCGCGCTTCAGCACTGACCTGCCTGAATTTGTGGAAGCAGAAAAGGCTATTAACGCCCGTATCGCGAAGTTGATGAACGTGAAGGGTAAAGAAACTGTCGATTCTATCCATCGTAAGCTGGGACATATCATGTGGGAACACGTCGGTATGGCACGCGACGCGGAAGGCTTGAAAGAAGCTATCCAAATGTTGAAAGACCTGAAGAAGGAATTCTGGAGCAATGTATTCATTCCGGGTGAGGCCAATAGCTTGAACGTGGAATTGGACAAGGCATTGCGTTTGGCTGACTTTATCGAAATCGGTGCATTGATGGCACACGATGCGTTAGACCGCGCAGAATCTTGTGGTAGCCACTTCCGTACGGAACATCAGACCGAAGAAGGCGAAGCTATGCGTCATGACGATAAGTTCATGTACGTCTCTTGTTGGGAATACCAGGGTGAAGACAAAGACCCGGTTATGCTGAAGGAAGATTTGAACTATCAGTTCGTTGTTCCTCAAACACGTAACTACAAGAAGTAATAATCATCAATCACAAAAATTAGAATCATGGATAAAGATATAAAGGTAACACTTAAAGTTTGGCGTCAGAAAGGTCCGAAAGATAAAGGACAGTTTGAGACTTACCAAATCGACAAAATCAATCAGAGTGTTTCTTTCTTGGAAATGTTAGACATTTTGAATGAACGTTTGGTTAGCGAAGGCAAAGAACCTATCGTATTCGACCACGACTGCCGTGAAGGTATCTGCGGTATGTGTTCATTGTATGTAAACGGACATCCGCACGGACCGGCAACAGGTGCAACAACCTGTCAGCTCTATATGCGCCGTTTTAATGATGGTGAGACGATTACGATCGAGCCGTGGCGTTCTGCCGGTTTCCCGGTAATCCGCGACTTGATGGTAGACCGTTATGCTTATGATAAGATTATCCAGGCAGGTGGTTTCGTTTCTGTAAACACAGGTGGGGTTCCTGATGCTAATGCAATTCCTATTTCTAAGGCTGATGCGGATTTGGCTATGGATGCTGCTGCTTGTATCGGCTGCGGTGCTTGTGCTGCTGCTTGTAAGAACGGTTCAGCTATGCTGTTCGTCTCTGCAAAGGTTAGCCAGCTGGCTCTTTTGCCTCAGGGTAAGGTGGAAGCTGCTCGCCGTGCAAAAGCAATGGTTGCTAAGATGGATGAACTGGGCTTTGGTAACTGTACGAACACTCGCGCTTGCGAAATGGAATGTCCGAAGAACATCTCCGTTAGTAACATCGCTCGCTTGAACCGCGAGTTCATCTCTGCTAAGTTACAAGACTAATACATTATATATATGTATATGGAAAAGCCCGTCGCCAATGGCAACGGGCTTTCTTTATGTTCGTTCAAACCCACAAAAAAGCCGCACTCCCTATAATAAAAATGGATGCGGCTTTTTTGTTGCTTTCCAGTGAAACAGTCTCTCGATTCCCTCTCTGCAAAGACTTTGTTAACCTTAGATCTAAAATACTATGAAAAAAACTCACTGCAAATATAAAGTATATTTACTGAATACGCAAGAGTTTGTAATTACATTTTATTGCAAATTTGCTACTTTTTGTTTTAAAATTGATACTGTGTGCGGATTCACACTGTTATTATATCAACAATCGATCGATTCTGACACTTGAGAGTCGCTTTGAAATCCGTATCCTGTATGAAATTTGTCGGGGATGGAATCCAGAATGTCGAATAATGCTTCCACTGTTTCCGCACGTAGCATGGCGACGCGTGTCTGCTTGAAGTCTGCAATACCTTTAAACAGCGGAGTTGCAGCCAAATGGCGGCGAATGTGGAGAATTCCCCGGCGCTCATCCAAACGTTCCACGCTTTGTTCCACCTGCTTTTTCAGTATGTCCAGATACCATGAAAAAGATTCGGCAGGTAATGTCTCGCCTGTATCCAGATAATGCCTCACTTCTCTGAAAATCCAGGGGCGGCCTATGCTGCCCCGGCCAATCATAACGGCATCCACGCCATATTGTTCGAAACGTTGTTTGCAGATTTCGGCGGAAGTCACATCGCCATTGCCGATGATGGGAATTTGTATGCGGGGATTGTTTTTTACTTCACCGATCAGTGTCCAGTCTGCCTCTCCTGTGTACATCTGTGCCCGGGTACGTCCGTGGATGGAAAGGGCTGCGATACCGCAATCCTGTAGCTGTTCGGCCAAGTCTACGATGATCCGGTTGTCGGCATCCCAGCCCAAGCGGGTTTTTACGGTGACAGGGATGTTCACCGCTTTGACGACTTCACGGGTGATGTCCAGCATCAGTGGAATATTGCGCAGCATGCCGGCGCCTGCTCCTTTGCCAGCCACTCGTTTGACAGGACAACCGAAATTGATATCGAGAATGTCCGGATGAGCAGCTTCGCAAATTTGCGCGGCTTCGACCATTGTCGGAACATCACGGCCATATATCTGTATGGCGACCGGACGTTCTTCATCCGCCACGTTCAGCTTTTGCTGTGTTTTATTTACACTGCGGATCAGGGCGTCTGCTGAAACGAATTCGGTATAAACCATATCGGCACCAAAACGTTTGCACATCAACCGGAAAGAAATATCTGTAACGTCTTCCATCGGAGCTAAGAAGACGGGGCGTTCGCCTAAATCTATTGTACCTATTTTCATATTTATATTATCAATGACGGGGACAAAGGTACTGATTTCCTGCTAAAAACAGGGATAAAAGGATATCTACTAAAAAATGTAGTAATTGATCAATAAAAAGTACAAATGTCATACTGTCAATGATATAGATAAAATGATAAGCTGAAATCATGATAGTTGCATGATAGTAGCATGATAGTTAAAAATAGAAACTATCATGTCTTAAGGTATTGAATAACAGATTCTAAAGGACAACAATGACAGTATGATGGTTGTTTTGCAAATCTTTATAGAAAATGGTATTTGATCACGATTTTGATGCTCTGAGAAACGGATACCCATGCAATTCTTCTCGGATATTATTCCTACCTTTGCGAACGAACCAGTAAATGTATAAGAACTTGAACGAGAAAGATTTTGAAATAATGGCGCCTGTCGGTTCGTACGAATCACTGATGGCGGCTATCCAAGGGGGAGCCGATTCTATCTATTTCGGTATCGAAGGATTGAATATGCGTTCGCGCTCTTCCAATAACTTTACGACAGACGATTTGCGCAAGATCGTTGCGCTTTGTCGTGAGCACGGTATTAAGAGCTATTTGACCGTCAATACGGTTATTTATGGGGAAGACCTGCCTCTGATGCGCGAGATTATCGATGCAGCGAAAGAGGCGGAAGTTTCAGCGATCATTGCGGCCGATGTGGCAGCTATGAACTATGCCAACAGCATCGGACAGGAGGTGCATCTTTCCACACAGCTCAACATTTCCAATGCGGAAGCACTGAAATTCTATGCCCGTTTTGCCGATGTTGTTGTCTTGGCGCGTGAGCTGAATTTGAAACAGGTGCATGAAATCTATCGGCAGATCGTCGACCAGCAGATTACGGGACCGAAAGGAGAACTGGTCCGTATCGAAATGTTTGCCCACGGAGCTCTCTGTATGGCCGTTTCCGGTAAATGTTACCTGAGCCTGCACGAAATGAACGCTTCCGCCAACCGGGGAGCTTGCATGCAGATTTGTCGGCGTGCTTATTCGGTAAAAGATAAAGACAGCAATATCGAACTGGATATCGAAAACCAGTATATTATGTCGCCTAAAGACCTTAAGACAATTCATTTCATGAATAAGATGATGGATGCAGGTGTACGGGTATTCAAGATCGAAGGACGTGCCCGCGGTCCCGAATATGTCCGCCTGGTGACCGAATGCTATAAGGAAGCTGTGCGTGCTTATTGCAATGGCACGTTCGATGAAAAGAAAGTTGCCGCTTGGGACGAACGCCTGCGCAGTGTGTTCAACCGAGGATTCTGGGACGGCTATTATTTGGGGCAACGGTTGGGTGAGTGGAGTAGCAAATATGGCTCCGGCGCGACTAAGAAGAAAGTGTATGTTGCCAAAGGAATCAAATATTTCGACAAGATCGGCGTGGCGGAGTTCGAAATGGAATCCGGTAACCTGAAAGTGGGTGATGAGATCCTGATTACCGGACCGACAACGGGTGCGGTTATGCAAACGATAGAAGAAATCCGTGTGGACTTGAAGCCGGTGGACGAGACCGTTAAAGGTGAACGGTTCTCTCTCAAGGTGAACGAGAAGATTCGGCCGTCTGACCGATTGTATAAAATGGAAAAGGTTCAACTTGAAAAGGTATTTGAATAATGAAAGAGTATATTTTTAAACTGACAGACAAGGTCCGTGACTACGAATGCGACCTGCAAGGAGTGGTCAACAACTCCAATTATCAGCATTATATGGAACATACTCGGCATGAATTCTTGGAGTCGCTTGGCGAGAACTTCGGAAAGATGCACGAAAAAGGGGTTGACGGATTTGTATCGCGGGTAGAAATCCAGTATAAGACCTCGCTCAAGAGCGGCGACAGCTATATCTCTTGCCTCAATGCCTATAAAAAAGGAGTCAAGCTCGTATTCGAGCAGGATATATATAGGGCTTCTGACAATGCATTGGCGACGAAAGGAATCGTCGAGTCGGTTATCGTTGAGAACGGAAAGTTGACACGCGGTGAATATTTCGACGAAATGCTAAAAAGAATAGAACATACATGACTGACAAACGGATTTACCAAATCGGCCTTACTATGATAAACGGCGTGGGAGATATCCTGGCGCGCCATCTCCTGCAGGCTTTGGGAGAAGCAGAGGCTGTGTTTACTGAAAAGCAACAGTTGTTAGGAAGGATCCCTGGTATCGGCAGCAATATTGCTGCCGAAATCAAACGCCCGGAAATCTTGCAACGGGCGGAAAAAGAGTTGGCTTTTATTGAGAAAAACAATATTTCCTGTTATTATCTGACTGATACAGATTATCCGGTGCGCATGAGAGAATGTCCGGATGCCCCTATACTTTTCTATTTTAAGGGAAATACTGACCTTGATGCAACCCGTATCATCAGTATTGTGGGTACTCGCAACGCGACCGAATATGGCCGGGAGCTTACCGAATCCCTTATAAAAGACTTGGCAAAAGTGATCCCGGACTTGTTGGTCGTGAGTGGATTGGCTTACGGCATCGATATCTGTGCCCACCGGAACGCCTTGTACAACCGACTTCCGACTGTTGCTGTGCTGGCGCATGGCTTGGATCGTATCTATCCTTCCTGCCATCGGAATACGGCTGTCGAAATGCTGGAATCGGGCGGTCTGTTGACCGATTTTCCCAGCGGCACAGAACCAGACCGTCCAAATTTCCTCCGGCGGAACCGGATTGTCGCCGGAATCTCGGATTGTACGATCGTGGTTGAATCGGCTGAAAAAGGAGGCTCTTTGGTAACTGCCGATATTGCATTCTCTTATGGCCGAGATGTCTATAGCTTTCCAGGGCGCGTCGGTGACAGCCATTCCAAAGGATGCAACAATTTGATCCGACAAAACAAAGCCGGCCTGATCACTTCTGCGGACGATCTGCTCTCCGCTCTTTGTTGGGATATCCAAGCTGCGGCTACTCCCGTTCAAATGGAGCTGTTTTCCGCCTCGGAACAAAATCCGGTTTTAGCCATTATGCGAACGCGGAATGAGATCCATATCAACGAGCTTGCCTCAGTGTTGGAGATGCCGGTACATCAACTCTCTATGCTATTGTTCGAACTGGAAATAAACGGGAAGGTAAAAGCGTTGCCGGGAAATCTCTATAAGCTGTCCTGACCGGCTTTTTCGTATACGATTTGTATGTGGGAGAAGAAACGGAACCTCTATAAACAATTAAAGGCTGTCTCACGACAACCCCTAACCAACTTTGTTAACCTTAAATCTAATACTATTATGAAAAAACCACATTGCAAAGATACACTCGTCAAGAGCGTTTGTCAAGCATTTTGTCGCTAATACTTGTTAATCAGATGAGCATAAATAGCAAAAAGATTTTAATCGGCTATAAAGAGTCCTTTAAACTGCGCTATTTTGTTAAATCGAGTCCTTGAAACAGGTACGGATAGTCCGTTTCGATCACGTCGGGACGAGTGCTGATCTCTGACTGGTAACCGGCGGTTTTCTCTGTTTCCGTTTTCGCGCGATCATGTGTCGGAGCAACGGAAATCATGCACATGACTCCGTTACGGTGCAGAGCGTCATACAGTGGTTGCTGTTCAGGCTTCATCTTCGGACCGACATAAGCCATTACCTGTTTCCAGGGGATGCCGGCTTTTTCATAATTATCGAATTCTTCCCGATTCTTACACCAGCAAGAAAACATCGCATCCGGTTTCCGGTCAAGATAATAGCGGGCTTGACCGGCGTTATGTACCGTGTATATTACGTTAACAGGCTTTTCTGTTTCTATAAAATCAGCCATAACTTCTAAAGGTACATCCTTGATATCCAAATTCAGGATTGTTTTGCCTTTGCTCCATTCCAGGCATTCTTTTAAAGTTGGTATTTTGAAGGTTGTCACGTTGCCGTTTCGGTCCACCAGATTGAATTGTTGCAGTTCTGCATAAGTGTAATCTGAAACCTTTCCTTTTCCAGTAGTTGTCCGGTCGATGGTTTCGTCGTGCATCAATACGATTATCCCGTCTTTTGTCAAACGTGGGTCTATCTCGAAAAACGATTCCATATAGGACAGGGTCTTTTCGAATGATTCGATGCAGTTCTCCGGATAGCCGTCCAGCATTCCACCACGATGTCCGCTGATTACAATCGGGCGATCGGGAGCATACCGGAAATAGGCTTGCAGGTCCCGACTGTTCTTCACAGTAATGTAATGAGAATTTTGTTCTTTGTCTGAAGCCAAAAGATTCCCGGCAGGCATACCCCCCCCTAAAAGGAGTACCAAAATAAAAGATAGCATTTTCATGATATTGTATTTATATAGATTCCTTATCAATTATGCGGCTTAAAAGTAAGACTTTTTTATCAGTGGCGTACTATAAAAAGCGCTACAAAAATATGAAAATATGACCGGAAACAATATATGCAAAGGAAGAGGCAGGTATATAAAAAATTAAGGATTGTCATCTCGACAACCCCTAACCAACTTTGTTAACCTTAAATCTAATACTATTATGAAAAAACCACAGTACAAAAGTACACTAACCAAGCTTGTTTGTCAAGCCTTTCATGGATAATATATGTTAAGTTCTAATAGCTATTTTGTCAAAAAATGTTGGTTATTTCTAAACTATACAGATTACATGTAAAAACTGCTAATTCAAATACTTTTTATCGTCGAAAAAAGTGAAATCCCATGCTTAAAAAATGTCCCCTTGGAGTATATAAAATCATTAATTAATATAGGGGGAATGTTTTGGTGTGGCTGCTTATAGATAAATTCCTTTTTGGCGTATGCAGCGAATAGATGATGGATTATTAATTATTAATACAAATTAACGCATTATTCCTTGCGTATTTACGATGTATTCGTAGATTTGCGATGCGATCGTAAAAATAATATAGAAACATGGAAAGATTAACAAGACAGGAAGAGGATGTAATGCGCTGGATCTGGCAGATCGAGCCGTGTTTTATCAAAGACATCCTGGCGAAGTATGAAGAGCCTAAGCCTCCTTATACGACACTCGCTTCTATTGTGAAGAATCTGGAACGTAAGAAATACGTGAAAGCGAAACGTTACGGAAATACTTACGAATACAGGCCGCTGATCCCACAGGAGGAATATAAACGGACGTTTATGGGAAGTGTGGTGAACAACTATTTCGAGAATTCTTACAAGGAAATGGTCTCCTTTTTTGCTAAGGAACAGAAGATATCGACCGATGAGTTGAAAGAGATTATCGATATGATTGAAAAAGGACGAGAATAAACTGTTAAATACATAATGCCATGACACCGGAATTTGCCTACTTCTTGAAGGTAAATGTAGCTTTTATACTCCTTTATGCCTTCTACCGGCTGTTCTTTTATAAGGACACCTTCTTTAAACTACGCCGTACCATCTTGTTGGCATTTTTCGGGGTGTCATTGCTTTATCCGCTGATGAATATTCAGGATTGGATCCGGGAGCAGGGGCCGATAGTGGAAGTCATACAAATGTATTCAGCCATTTTGCCTGAAACGACAATAACCCCCGGCAATGTTCCCCAAACAAATTGGCATGATTTGTTACTTTCCGGTATTTCTTATCTTTATTGGAGCGGTGTAATTGCCTTATCGTTCCGTTTTTTAGTACAGTTGAGCAGCATCTTGTTACTGGCACGGCGGTCGGAAGTGACTTTGATCCGTAACGTACGTGTACATCTGTTGAATAAACCGGCCGGTCCTTTTTCTTTTTTCCGGCTGGTATTTCTGCATCCCGACAGCCATTCCGAGAAAGAGATCGATGAGATTTTGGTACACGAGTGTACGCATGTCAGCCAGTGGCATTCGATTGACGTGATTATTTGCGAATTGGTTTGTATCATCTGTTGGGTGAATCCGTTTGTCTGGCTGTTGAAAAGAGAGGTACGTCATAATCTGGAATATTTGGCGGATGATACGGTACTTGAATCGGGCTATGACAGTCGTAGCTACCAATATCACCTTTTGGGGTTGGCACATACCAATAGATCGGTGACCTCTTTATCTAATAACTTTAATATGCTGCATCTGAAAAATCGGATCAGCATGATGAATAAGAAACGTTCCCGGAGCATAGGGAGGACGAAATACCTGATTTTTATACCGATTGTGGGCGCCTTGCTGATTTTGAGCAATGTCGATGCATTGGCCCGGATCACGGACGAACTGACGGAAAGCACGTTTGCCGATGTTTTACTACCGGAGACTATCTTGCCGTTCCCTTTTGTCGGTGATGCTTCTCCTGCTGAAAAACGTGAGGAGTATGTGCTATCGGAGGAAGGAATTGAGGCTGCCAGACGTGCCCGTAACCAGGTGTTTACCGTTGTGGAGGTAATGCCGGAATTCCCTGGCGGACAGGGTGCTCTGCTGAAATTCCTGGCGACGAATGTCAGATACCCGGAATCGGCCGTTAAAAATGGTATAGAGGGACGGGTTAGCTGTTCTTTCGTTGTTGGAAAAGACGGAGCTATCTCGGAGGCAGAAGTGATTCGTGGGGTAAGTCCGGAACTGAATGAGGAGGCTTTGCGTGTGATAAACTCCATGCCGGTATGGTCGCCGGGAAAACAGCGGGGCAAAGCGGTTAATGTCAAATATACGGTACCGGTAACTTTCCGGCTTTCCGGTGGAAAGAAAAAAACATCCTCTCGTATCGTGCAGAGGCAGATTAAAGAAGTCGATACGTCCGGTCGTGTCTTTACGGTAGTGCAACAGATGCCGGAATTTCCGGGTGGACAGGCTTCGTTGTTGAAATATCTGGCAACACGCATAAAATATCCGGCTATTGCTCAGGAGAATGGAATACAAGGACGTGTCTCTTGTTCTTTCGTTGTCGACACGGATGGAAGTTTGAAAAATATTGAAGTGATCCGTGGAATCGATCCTTCGCTGGACAGGGAGGCTGTCCGGGTGATCCGGGAAATGCCGAAATGGAATCCTGGCGTACAAAACAATATGGCTGTAGCCGTAAAATATACGGTTCCGGTTACTTTCCGTTTGCAGTAATTGACCAGAATCGGTCATTAATACGATACCATTATGAAATGTAAGTTTTCTCTATTACTGTTTCTTTGCGTACTGTCCCTTTGGGGACAGGCGCAGAGTCTTAATCTTCAGGAATTGGTCAATAAAAAACAATTTCAGGAAGTTGTAGCACGTGCGGATAGTCTTACTCCTGCCGATTCAGCCGATTATGCTACAATGTCGGCAATCGGGCAGGCGTATGAGGGACTGTTGCGCTATAAGGAGGCCTATCAGTGCTTTTCTCATTGCTTGAAGATGGATACGAACAATGTGGATGCATTGAATGCCGTTGCCAGGAATGCGATCAATTTCGGAAGGATAGCGGAAGCTAAACAATGTTATCGTAAAGTATTGGGAACCGACAGCATGAATTTCTATGCCAACTATCAGTTGGCGCGTCTCTATTATCAGTTGGGAGATTATGGTCGAGCGACGGAACACTATCATATACTTGCTTCCATCGAAGGTGAAAATCCTTCTATCCTGACTGGGCTGGCTGATTGCCATATTAAAAGAGGGACCGGTCCTAATACGATGATCGCTCTTTCTTTGTATGCCCGTGCTTTGGAGCTGAACCCGGAAAATGTGCGTGTGGCATCTTCTCTGATAAATACGTTATTGCGGATGGGGGACGGACAGGGAGCTTTGCAGGTGTGCGATACCGCCTTGTTCTATAATCCGGATAACAGCCAGATACGGCAGAGTAAAGGGATGGCTCTCTATATGACGAAAGATTATAAGCAGGCTGATTCAGTCTATACCGGTCTATTGGCCGATGGCGATTCTTCTTTTTTGAATCTTAAATATGCGGGGGCGGCCCGCTATATGTCCGGTCATGCACTTGATGGGGTCGAGCTGCTGGAGAAGGCCTATGAAATAGATTCGACGGATGTGGAAACAGTCATGTTGTATGGCGCTTCCCTGGGAAAAACATACGACCGTAAACGGGCTTATGAGCTTTTCGATCTGGCGGAAACGAATATGCAGCCGAAAAAGTTCCTAGTTAATATGTTGACGACCTTCCGAGGTGATGCCTTGGAAAGGGACGGCCGTTGGCCCGAAGCGGAAAAGCTGTATTATGCCGCATGGAAGGAAGACCCAACCCAGTTGCACTTCCTGTATAAGATCAGTACACAATACTGGGATGTCGATCCGGGACTCTTTCAGCAGGAGGAAAAATTGCAAAAGACGATTTTCAGTAGATACACTTACCTGACAGCCTATATGAAGACAGACAAGTCGCAAAAGTATCTTTATAATTACCGCCCTTTCTTGGAAGCGGTTTGTGAAGATGCCTTTTTCCGGAATGCCGATGAAGTGACGATGTTGGCTCCCGATGGGAAGAAGACGAAGTTGGCTGTCGCTGATCTGCATGCCTTGGTCGCCCAGTTACCGCAAATGCCGGAAGATGAACGTTTGAGGCGCGAGAAGATGCAGGAACATATTAAAAAAGCCAGGGAAAAAGAAAAGGAATTGCGTAAAAGCGGTGCTAAACTCGATACGCTCGCCCTGAGTAAGGAAGAAAAAGAGAAAGCACGGAAAATGTTGAAAGACGCCGACTTGGAATAGATAGAATAGCTGAACAATATAATCGATATAAATATGGAATATAGAAAAGTATTTCTGTTGAGTGTAGTCGTGTTTCTTTCGGCTTGTGCGGGAAAGAATGTCGAACAACCGGTAACTGTCGAATTCGAACCTGTGGAGTCGGAGTATCCGATAACCATTCCGTTCGAGGCAGGAGTCGGTGTCGAGCGGGAGATTAAGTTGAGCGATATTGCCGATTCCGTACAGTATGTTCCGTTGGAAACGAATGATAAGTGCCTGATCGATTTTATAAATTCGGGGAAGGTGGTAAAGACCGGTAAATATTGGTTTGTTTCCAGTAATACGAGGTTGTATCAGTATACGACGGATGGAAAGTTTGTCAGGAACATCGGTTCGAGGGGTGGTGGTCCCGGACAATTCAACTATTTCCAACAGATAGATGTGAACGAGGATACGGGATTGATCTTTATGCTGACAACTTCCGGGAAGATCAATGTCTATGAGATGGAAACCGGAAAATTCCTTTATGACATAAAGATACCGGATAAGGAAACGGCACAATTTGCCATGTTGAATGATACCTTGGTGGCGACCTTCATGTTGAATAGCAGTGGGCAACAAAAAGAACGTATCTATATCTCCAGCCAAAAAGAGAATATATTGAATACCTTTTATCGTTCGGACCTGTTTGAAGTCAAAAGCGGAACTCGGTGGCTGATGATGAGTGGCATAGACAGATACATGTTCCGCTATAAAGATTTGATTTGCTACAAAGAGTTTTACAATGATACTTTGTTCGTTGTGACGGAAAAGGAGCTCCAACCCCGTTATATCTTCGATTTAGGCAAATATTCCATCCCCATTGACTGTCGCATGGAAGCCTGCGATGGTGACTGGAAGACCTACAACACGATTGCTGCTCCATATATCCGCAACCAGGTGATAGAAACCGATTCATTGCTTTTTATGCCTTATAATTATTGGGCGGGAGAAAAACAACGGGAGCGTCATATGGTGCTTTACGACAAAAAGGCAAAGGAATGTTTTTCCGTTCCGGGAGGTTATATCAAGAACGACTTCCCCGGTGCTTTGCCTTTGCGTCCGGCGACTTCTTTGGACCGGAACACTCTGGTCTCTGTCTGGGAGGTCGGTGATATTATGAAAGAAGCAGAAAAGAATCCGGGAGTCCTGGAACATCCCCAATTGAAAAAATTGACAGAAGATGATAATCCGGTATTGATGGTCGTTTATATGAAATAAGCTATGATGCGTTTTGTTGGAATAGTACTATTGATCGGGCTGGTTGCCGGCTGTTCGCCTAAGCAACCGGTCCCGGTCCGTATCGGTTATGTGGAAACGGATGTTCCGTCAAGTAGCCAGTGTGTGGAAATAACCGGTGCTTTCCAGGGCCGGCCGTATCAGTTACGAATGGCATATTCCCAAAACGGGAAGGTGAGTTATAAAATATTGAACGAGACGCCTTGCATTATGCAAGATACGGTTTTGCGTCTACAGATGGCAGTCGAGCCAGTCCACAAACATACGGCACGTTTTACATTGAATGTCGATTCTTTACAAATAACCAAGGAGATAGAACTGGAAGATGTCCTGCACTGTATCTTATTGGAAACCTATCCCGATCGCCCTTTTTCTACTTCAGATACGATCCCGCTTACTTCCTACACGAGTGGTGCTTTGCGCGAAATACTGGTAGACGGAAAATTACTACAGGGCGGCAGCTATTGCGATGTACGGAATGCCAAACTGTCGCCGCAAGAGTGGCATAAGGCTTTTGATATGAAAGAATATATCTGGTTCGAGCTGTTGTTTGTTGGAAAGTAGACGGCACATGCTATGTTTTTTCAATCCTTTTATTGTGTGAGGTGATAACAAAATATATCTTTGCCATTGGATATAAATAAGGTATTCGTTATGAAGTAGTAACGATTGATAAGAGCCTGCTCGTAGAAGAATATATCTGTGGATAACAACTAAAAAAGGGATTGTGATGATGAAGAAATACCTGTCTCTTTTGCTTATATGCTTGCTTGCCTGGCCTGGGATGGCGGGAGAACGCAAGAAAGTCGCAGTCGTGTTGGGCGGTGGCGGTGCAAAAGGTGTGGCGCATATCGGGGTATTGAAAGTGTTGGAGGAAGCCGGTATACCGATCGATATCGTGGCTGGGACCAGTATGGGGGCGATTGTCGGGGGTTTGTATGCTATCGGTTACAGCCCGGATGAGATCAAAAGAATGGTAGAGTTGCAAGACTGGGATATGTTGTTGAGCGACAAAGTGAAACGTAGTCATCTCCTCTTCCCTGAAAAAGAGAAGGCGGAGCGTTATATAGTTTCCTTGCCTTTCGGGTTGGAGAAGAAAGACCGGGTGATCGATGGAGTTGTGAAAGGCCAGAACTTGCAAAACCTCTTTTCGGACCTGACGATCGGTTATCACGATTCGGCCGATTTTAATTCTTTTCTGATCCCGTTTGCTTGTGTGGCGGTCGATATGGTTAGTGGTAAAGACTATGTATTCCACAAAGGCAGCCTTCCGCTTGCCATGCGTGCCAGTATGGCGATTCCGGCGGTGTTTACCCCTGTCCGGCTGGACAGTATGGTGCTTGTCGATGGCGGGTTGAACAATAACTATCCGGTGGATGTCGCACTTGCTATGGGAGCGGATATCGTTATCGGCGTGGATTTGGCAACGAGCGATCTGCGTAGTTACGACCGCCTGCATTCTCCCGGTGATATCGCAACGCAGATCATCGCTTTACATGGCTATGACAAATATGAGCGGAACCGTGACCGGACCGATCTGCTGTTTCGTCCGGATATGGAACCTTACCGTTCTTCCAGTTTTGCTCCTGCAGCTCTTGATACGATGTTACACAGGGGAGAAGCTGATGCTCGCCGTCATTGGAACGAAATCATGGCTTTGAAGCGTAGGATCGGTCTTTCGGATACCGATACCTTTTCTATACAGTCGCGGCGCCTGGCGCATCGTCCTGTTTTGCCTGCCGATACATTCTATGTTCGTCGTATTCGTTTCGATGGAGCCGATCCGCGCGACCTGAACTGGTTGCATCGTATCTGTGCGCTAAAGGAGAACAGCCATATTACGTTGAAGGAACTGCGCAAATCCATGTCTATTCTGGTCGGGACAAATGCCTATGCTTATGTAAACTACAAACTGACCGGCGAGAGCCAGCAGGATCTGGTCTTGACCTTGCAGCCTAAATCGGAAAGTTCTGTGAATTTAGGTATACGTTTCGATTCGGAGGAAATCATCGGAGTGCTGGTGAATGCCACCTATCATAAAGGGAAACGGAATCATTCCCGTTTTGCTTTTACCGGGCGTGTGGGGAGTAAGATATCCTCTGCTATGCTGGATTACTCGATAGAACGTTCTCCGCTGCGCAATTTCAATTTGTCGTATAAGTTCAGCTATAATAATTTGGACATTTATGAGAAGGGAGATAAACGGTTTAACACCACCTATACACACCATCTTGCAGAATTCGCTTATTCGGATATGAACTGGTTGAGCTTCAAGGTGAAGGCCGGACTGCGTTATGAATATTTTAATTATAATTCCTTTCTTTACACAGGGAGTGATGAATTGTATACTGTGAAACCGGAGGGCTTTTTTAGTTATTTCGCATCGGCACATCTCGAAACATTGGACCGGCGGTATTTCCCAAATAGGGGAGTTTCTTTGGAGGCGGACTATTCACTCTATACGGACAACTTTGTGAAATATAACGGTCGCTCTCCTTTCTCGGCTATCGGTTTGAAGTTTATGACGGTTTGTCCCATTAGTTCACGTTTGAGTTTGTTGCCTGCGTTTTACGGGCGTGTCCTGATCGGGGGAAATACGGCTTTTCCGTTCTTAAATGCGATCGGTGGGGAGACGTTCGGACGTTATTTGTCTCAGCAATTGCCTTTTGCCGGGATCAATCATGTGGAAATCCTGGATAATTCGGTCGTGGTGGCTCGCCTCCAGCTCCGGCAACGTATTGCGGGGAACAATTATATCACGCTGACCGGCAACTATGGCATTCATAACAACGATTTTTTTCATATGCTGGAGGGGAAAAGCCTTTGGGGAGGCAGCCTGGGATATGCCTATAACAGTATTGCCGGTCCTTTGAGTGCAACGTTCGGCATGTCCAACCGTAATTCGCATTTGCAGTTTTATATGAATTTGGGATTTATGTTTTAAATAATATATCAAAGGATGAATGCAGAAATAATACAATTCCTGACGGAACTGCGTCAGAACAATAACCGGGAATGGTTTCAGGCCAATAAAAGCCGTTACGATTCCCTTCGCAAGGGCTTTATTGACGAAGTACAACAATTGATTGACCGGATCGCCCTCTTCGATCCGGAAATAGCCGGATTGGAGGCGAAAGATTGCTTGTTCCGCATTTACCGGGATATTCGTTTTTCACCGGACAAGACTCCGTATAAGATTCATTTTGCAGCCTATATGGCTTCCTGTGGAGGACGGGGCAGCGAGCGTGCCGGCTATTATATTCATCTTGAACCGGGTGGCTGCCTGCTTTCGGGTGGTGTTTGGTGTCCGCCGCCTGCCTTGCTGAAAGCACTCCGTAAAGACATTTATGAAAATATAGAAGATTTTGTCGCCATCATGGAAAAGCCGGCTTTCAAGAAGACATATCCGACAATGGAGGGGGAAGTCCTGAAACGTATGCCTGCCGGCTATCCTTCCGATTTCAAATATGACGAAATCCTACGCCATAAAGATTTCAGTGTCGTCTCCTATAAACCGGATGAATTCTTTTTCGAACCGGATTGGATGGATAAGGCCGTTGAAGATTTCAAACTTTTATATCCGTTCAACCAATTCTTGAATTATACGGTGGATGAGTATTTAGGAAGAGTCTGACTGTCTCGTCCTGAAATAGGTTGGCCATGCCTCCCCGGTTTCACATCCACATATTTAAGTAAAAAACAAGGAGGCTACAATATCAATTAATCAACAAATACACAGGTATTAACAGCATTACTACCACTTCTTACCTTTTTGCCCTTAGTCGAAAAGGTTTTTGACCAGTGTCGAAAGGGCTTTTGAACAAGGGCGAAAAGGTTTTCGACTAAAGGCAAAAGGTCTATGAGCAGGCTGTTTGACAACAATAGCATCCCCATTGTCACTAAAATAGAACCTTCTGGAGCCGACTTTATCTTTGGTGAAGGCAATTTGGCTCAGTTCTTAGAATCGAACTTTTCTTTATTCAATAATGCGGTAGCAGATATGTACAAGCCGGCAGACAGTGAATCAATTTTACAGTCTTCACAATAAATTGTTGAGCATTAAGTCTTTTTTCGTAGGTGCCCCCGGGTTTTACAATTGAAATACCTATGTTTCAATATATATTTTCTGCATTTCGTGATATTTTTATCGTTTTTCGATAAAAATATTTGGTGGAGTCAAAAATAATATATTCTTTTGCATATCGAAAAACGATAAATATTATTTGGAAAACGAATAACAAAAGATTTTGTATGAAAAAACGATTGAATATATTTGCCCTATTGATACTTATGGCTTTGAGTATCCATACCGGATATACTCTATTTTATTCCTGGGGGGAAATTTCTACAGCTTATAAAGAAGGGTATGAGAAGGCGGGGAAATTACCAAGGCAACCCAATCTGTCGGATTTGTCCAGGCATGATATTTGTATTAGGAAGAAGCTTGGGAGTACAGCGATAATTGATTCGATTTATAATATAAAAACGAATAGTTATATTCCAACAGATATACAAAAGATACAAATAAGCATTCCAGATAATCAAAGTGTAGGTTACCAAGTGTCAATTGCTGTAATGGTATTACTCTTGGTTCCGGCTGTAATAGCCGTGATTGTCCTTTTTTTGAGGTTGATTGGTGCGATACAATCTGCTTTGCTATTTACGAAAACAAACGTGTTACGCTTGAGATGGATTGGTGGATGTCTGTTGTTGATTGCTGTTATATATACGATAGGCAATTATATGGAACTGGCATTTGTTCGCTCTGTAGTAGAAATATCCGGTTATGAAATTACAAGTGAAGGAATGATTGAATTCCCCGCTCTGATAAATGCTTTAATAGCATTCTTGGCTGCAGAAGTTTTTGCGATTGGATTGAGATTGAAAGAAGAGCAAGAGTTTACGATATAATAACAATTACATAAAACATTATGAAACAATTCTTCAAAACGGTATTTGCATCCACGCTGGGAGTGTTGGTTGCTTTGGGAATCGTAACAATGGGTTCCATTTTTTTCATCATAGGAGTAGCCGCCAGTGCTGACGGTTCTTCCGAGTACAAACCGGATAAGAATACGGTGTTCAAATTGTCTTTGGATGGTGTCTTGGTCGATCAGGCTGTGAAGAATCCTTTTTCGGAACTGATGGGAGAAAGTAGCATTCAAATGGCTGTGTCGGATGTGATCAAAGCGATCCGCCGTGCAAAGGCAAACGATAATATTAAAGGTATTTATCTGGAAGCCGGTTCGCTTTCTACAGGCTTTGCAGGGATTGAGGCGATCCGCCGCGAGTTGGAGGACTTTAAGGATAGCGGTAAGTTTATCGTGTCATACGGCGATTATTATACGCAGGGGGCTTATTACCTGTGTAGCGTAGCTGACTCTGTTTTCCTAAATCCGCAAGGTAGCGTCTCGTTGGTTGGTCTTGCATCACAGGGGTTGTTTTTTACCGGGTTGGCTGAGAAAATCGGAGTGGAACATTATATCTTTAAGGTTGGAACTTATAAGAGTGCCGTAGAACCGTTTTTCCTGAAAAAGTTTAGCGATGCCAATCGTGAACAGTTGACTTCTTTCTTGGGCAGCGTATGGGGGAACTTGACAACTGCTATCGAGAAAAGCCGTAATATCTCTTCCGACGAATTGGATCGTTACCTGAACGAAGGTCTTGCAATGGGCCAGGCTTCCAATGCTGTCGATTATAAATTGGCGGACGGGCTTCGTTATCGGTATGAGGTGGAAAACTGTGTGAAAGAAATGGCCGGACAGGATGTGAAGGGCAAGCTGAAAACTGCCGGTGTCGATAAAGTCGCTTCTATCAAAGTAAAAGAAAAAGACAGTGGGAATAAGATCGCAGTCCTGTATGCGGAAGGTGAAATCAGAGACGACGATTCTTCTTCTCCTTTCAGCGCCGATGAACAGGTGATTTCGGAAGAAATGGCGAATAAGCTACGTAAGCTGAAAGATGACGATGATGTAAAAGCCGTGGTCTTTCGTGTGAACTCTCCGGGCGGTAGCGCTTATATCTCCGAACAGATATGGAAAGAAGTGGTTGAGTTAAAAGCTAAAAAGCCGATTGTTGTTTCAATGGGCAATTATGCCGCTTCTGGTGGCTATTACATCTCTTGTGCCGCAAACAAGATTGTCGCCGAACGTACGACTTTGACAGGTTCAATCGGCGTATTCGGTGTCGTCCGTAATTTTACCGGAACATTTGATAAGGTAGGTGTAACTACGGATATCGTAAAGACAAATACATTCGCTGATTTGGGGGACATCAGTCGTCCGATGCGTGAAGATGAAAAGGCGTTGATCCAGCGTGGTGTAGAACAAACATATGATTTATTCCTGACTCGTTGCGCAGATGGCCGCGGCATGACAAAAGCTGAGATCGATTCGATCGGACAAGGACGTGTATGGACAGGCGAACAGGCATTGGAAAGAGGTTTGGTCGACCAGTTGGGCGGCATGGATGATGCGATCAAAGAGGCTGCGACTTTAGCGGAATTGACTGATTATTCTGTAATAGTAGCAGATGGCCCGAAAGATTTCTTTACCAAATTCATGGAGAAGCAGATGGATGAAGCAAAAGTCTCCATCGCCAAATCTGTAATGGGGGAAGAACAATTCAAACTGTTCTCAACGATCCGCCGGGCTGAAACGGAATCCGGTATTATTGCCCGTATGCCGTTTGATATAAAAGGTTTATAATGGAAGGTAGGGCGGGGCTTGCCCGCTCTTCTTAAGCAAGAATGCTATAGGTTATGAAAAAGCAATTGAATTTAATCTGTGTTTTGATATTTTTCTTTGTCGGTTTGTCTTTGGTTCCGAGCATCTATTCGATGGGTAATGCATTTGTGGACGGTTTCAAAGAAGGAATGTCACAGGCTGAAGAAGCGCATGATCAGGGAACAACAAACATTAGTGCGGGAATATTAAGCCCGATGACTCTTAGTTTATGGCCGAAATCTTTGGCTGCCACTTCAGATAAGCTATTCAATCAGAAGGATCAGGAGTGGTATCCGGCTTCACATATCAAGACATTGGTCTGGGCGAAATCCAAAGATGTTGGAATTGCAAGATATGTAAGTTTCCTTATGCTGATCGGTCTGTTCTTTATTATAAAAGCGATCATCCAATTCTATAAGCTTATCAATGCGATTAATCACGAGGTGATATTCGATTGGATGAATGTACGCCGTTTGAATCGCATCGGACGCAATCTGCTGATCTCTTTCATACTGACACAAGCTTATATGATAACGAATTACTGGGAGGCAACCCGATTATTCGAGTTGGAAGGTTATGAACATAATTTCTGGTGTGACTTTCAGCCGATGACATTGATAATGGGCCTGATTGCTTTATTGGTAGGCCGTATTTTTGCAATCGGTCTGCAGATGAAGGAGGAACAAGAGTTGACAATTTAAGAATCTGATAATAATTAAACTGACAAGAGCCATGAGCAAGACATCTAAAAATACAAGTTTGGGAGTAATAACAGGAGTGTTTATTTTCTTTTTATTTCTGATTGGCTTCAAGAAGTTCGATGAAGCTTATATACAATTGAAACAAAGTGTTGTAAGCGAACATATACATGCTGTTTTATTCTATTCTCTGGAGTTGGCAGTCCTTATCTTTATTGCTTATGGCGTTTGTAAGGTGATTGGTAATATTAATAAACAGAAGTTTTTCGTAAAGATAAATTATAAACTTTTCTATTATATGGGGGTTGCATTGTTCTTTTTGCCTCTGCTTCATGAATTAGGAAAGGCTTTTGATACAGCCCATGACTGGGAAAGCATACCGATGGAAATTCCTGTTTGGAGCGCAATAGGTGCATTTCTATTTATCATCGCGGAAATTTTCCGCTACGGAATACGAATGAAAGAAGATCAGGATTTAACAGTTTAATATCAGTTGAGATGAAACGGAATTTGAATACCCTATGTTTTGTGTTGGTGATGCTTTGTATTGTAGCTCTTTCATCAAATAATATAGATGCTTTACAGCTTTGCTATGAGATGGGGAAAGGTACGGCTTATACCGATGCTACACAGAAAAGTTTTCTGATAGAGACAATTATTCGTGCGGTAGATATGAATATACAGCTGATAGCAGGCATACTTTTAATTATAGTTGTCTCAAAAATAAATAAGGGACTTGTCTTTGTATGGCAGAATATCACTTTGTTCAGATGGATCGGATATTTGTTGGGAATTCACGCTTTGGTTTCTTCTACAGCTAATTATGTGGCTAAGCAGGCTTCGGAGACTTTTGAAGGGAATCCGTTTGATTACCAGGGAGTGATTGCTGCAATATTTGTTTTGATGGTTGCAGAGATTTTCGCGATTGGTTTGAGAATGAAAGAAGAACAAGACTTGACGGTCTAATGGAAGGAATGAATATGAAATCGAAAAGTATAAGGATATTGAGTGTTTTGATACTGCTTCTTTCTATAGTGGTGTTGGGCGATGGTTTTCGGGGCTTTAAAGACGGATGGAACAGTGCAGGCCGTGACTTGGATGAAAAGTCAGAAGGAAAAATTCATCGGGTAGACGTCTCGTTGACTCCTACTGTCACGTATAGTTTGCCTGATACATTGCAACTGGCGGACAATCGGAAAATACCTTATCAGATAGGAAATGTTGCTTTGGGTGTGAAAACAGAGAAAGTCTATGAGCTTTTTTCCGGCATTATAGGATTGGTTTCCACGCCGGTTTTTATGCTTCTGATAATTTGGGCGGGATTGTCTTTCTTTCATTTTATCCGGGATGTGCAACGCCAACAGATATTTATTCATTCGAATGTCAGGAGGCTCCGCGTTATCTGCTGGATGTTGTTGTTTGTCGGGATTATGAAAAACTTGTTTGCAGGGGTGGACTACTTCTTGCTTTTAAAAGATAGCAATGTCTCTTTTCCCGGCTATCAGGTTGCGGGTTTCGAGTTCGAATATAGTACATTCTTTTTAGCTCTCTTGTTCGGTCTTTTTGCCGAAATATTCGCATTAGGGGTTAAGTTGAAAGAGGAACAGGATCTAACGGTTTAAAGGAGGGACGGATATGGATAGGATTGTAAAATTACTGATTGCCCAGATAGGATTTATATTTTTGGGAGTTATTCTGGCTGCTATTCCTTGTTTCCTGATTATGGGGATGGACATTGCTAAGGTTTATGTGGTTGTATCGGGACTGTTTTTAGGAAGTTTGCTTCTTATATGGTATATGTTGTCAAAGAAATACGTTCGTTTCGACTCACTGACCTGGTCATTCCATTCTGTGAAAGTAATCATTCTGACTATTATGCTGAATGTCTTGTTTTTCTTCTTTGCGAATGGACTGGATGGTTTGTCCAATTTCCTGGGGTATGAAGATTTGAATGATAATTTCAGTATCCTGAGAGATCTGGCTCTTAATCCGTTTGGGCTTTGTGTCCTTTTATTTGTTTATCCGGTTGCGGAAGAGCTTTTATATCAGGGGGCGATACTTAGCTCGTTGCTTGAAAAAAAGAATTTAGCACCTAAATATGCTATTTTGATTTCTGCCTTGATATTTAGTATTGTCCATCCGGGACAAAATATTTCTTTTTTCTTTTTCGGACTGCTTTGGGGATATCTTTATTATCGATCCGGGAGCTTGGGGTTGTGCATTTTGTCTAATATGATCATGAATGGTATTTGGGCTTTGCTTATAATTTATTACCCGGATGTCCGTTCCGTGTATGAAATAATAGGAACAATGCCCTTTGCTGGGCTTGCTGTTCTGAGTGTAATATTGTCTGCAATCTGTATATATTATCTGAACCGGAGTTTGAAGGTCCCGGCTTGGCAAATATCGGAAAACAGAGATAGTGAAACTGATAGTGTCGTAATTAACGAATAATCAAAGGAGTAAGATATGGCTATAATAGTAAATTTGGATGTGATGATGGCAAAACGAAAGATTGCATTGGGTGATTTGGCTGATCGTATCGGCATAACTCCGGCGAATCTTTCGATTCTAAAGACGGGTAAAGCCAAAGCTATACGCTTTTCTACTCTTGAGGCAATTTGTAAGGAGCTTGGTTGTCAACCGGCAGATATACTCGAATTTAAAGAAGATGAATAGTCTCTTTAAGGGATTTATTGACTGTCTCCTTACGATGTGTAAGTGTATTGACTAATATGTAGGTGGATAAAAGATCAAATATTGTTAAATAAGTTATATTGACTGACAATATGTAAGTAAATGTTTGGACGACTCTGGTGAACTGCCTATATTTGCACCGCAATTTGAAAGTAATCTTAAAGTAATAATTATATGAAGACTTCGATTTTAAGTAAAAGCATTCTTGTTCTTGCAGTTATGTTTTTGTGTAATCTTGCAATGAGCGCAGCCTCTCCCAGAGAGTACATGTATGATACGAAGGAAGAGAATGGTAAGGTTATTTCAAAAGTCATTTTCTTAAATGACAATGGGCTTTTGAATAAAGAAGTTAAATATGAATTTTCTTACAATGAAAACGGCAAAGTGTCAGAAAAGAAGGCATATCGCTGGAATAAGAGTAAGGATGAGTGGGTTCCCTATTATCTGACGACTTATTCATATGATGCAGAAACAGGGGAAATCAACACCACATACGGAATGTGGGATAAAAAGAAGAAAAGTTTTAGCTTAAATGTCCAGAATATGGTTGCTCCGGCAACAAGTTATAACGACATTTTCTCATAATACCTATTTTAGAATATTTCATAGACACAACCGAAAATGGCGCGAATAACAAAAGACGTGAGTCCCTGTTATTAGCGCCATTTTCATTTGCTCCGATCATTTTCGTGATCTCACGAAAATGATCGGAGTTTATCTTGTTTTTATTTAATGATCTTCTCTATTTCCGAAAGATTCTTCTCTACATCGGCGTCTGTGACTTCGTAGTTTGTCAGGTCGCCTGCCAGATACTGGTCGTAAGCGGCCATGTCGATCAAGCCGTGACCGGACAGGTTGAACAGGATCGTACGTGGTTTGCCTTCGATTTTAGCCTGTTCTGCTTCGCGAATAGCGGCAGCGATAGCGTGGGAAGATTCGGGAGCCGGTATAATGCCTTCGCTCTGAGCGAATAACGTGGCAGCTTTGAATGTTTCAAGCTGCTGGATATCTACAGCATCCATCAGGCCGTCTTTCTTTAATTGGCTGACGATAGAACCTGCACCGTGATAACGCAGACCGCCTGCGTGTATATTGGCCGGGGCGAAGTTATGCCCTAAAGTGAACATCGGAAGCAGTGGCGTGTAGCCGGCTTCGTCACCGAAGTCGTACTGGAATTGTCCACGTGTCAGTTTCGGGCAGGAGGCCGGTTCGGCAGCCACGATACGGATATCTTTTCCTTGTGTCAGCTTATGACGCAGGAATGGGAATGCAATACCGGAGAAGTTTGAACCACCACCGAAACAAGCGATAACTACGTCCGGGTATTCTCCCGCCATCTCCATTTGTTTTTCAGCTTCCAGGCCGATAACTGTCTGGTGGAGCATCACATGGTTCAGCACGCTACCCAATACATATTTGCAATTGGGCGTCTGCATAGCCAACTCGACCGCTTCGGAGATGGCTGTTCCCAGGCTTCCCTGATAATTCGGGTGCTTGGTGATAATGTCGCGGCCCGCACGTGTACTCATACTGGGCGAGGCGATCACCTCGGCTCCGAATGTCTGCATCATAGAACGGCGGTAGGGTTTCTGGTTGTAGCTGACCTTTACCATATAGACAGCCAGTTCCAATCCGAAATGTTTGGCGGCCATAGCCATGGAAGCTCCCCATTGTCCGGCGCCTGTTTCGGTCGTGACATTGGTCACGCCTTCCTTTTTGCAGAAATAGGCCTGCGGAATAGCGGAATTCAGTTTATGAGATCCGACAGGGCTGACACTTTCGTTCTTGAAATAGATGTGAGCCGGCGTGTCGAGTGCTTTTTCAAGTCCGTAAGCGCGGACCAACGGAGTCGGACGCCAGATTTTATACATGTCGCGAACTTCTTCCGGGATTTCGATCCAGGCATCCGTCTGGTTCATCTCCTGGTCTACCAATCCTTTGGCAAATAGAGGATAGAGATCTTCAGGCTTGAGCGGTTCCTTTGTTTTGGGGTTGAGCGGAGGAAGCGGTTTATTCTCCATGTCTGCTACGATGTTGTACCAGGCTGTAGGAATATCTTTCTCCTGCAGTAAAAACTTCTTACTTTCCATGATGTTGTTATGTAGTTTACATTATTAATCGATTTGGCCTTTAAGGCTTACAACTTGGAAGCAAAGTAACAAATAATATTTCGTTCTTCAAATGAAATACAGGAAAATATATATCTTTGTGGCTCAACTCTGTTAAACTGGTAACAAACTATAAGAATGAAAAAGCTGATATTACTGCTGGCCGGCATCTGCATGGTCTTTCCGGCGACAGCTCAGAAGAAGAACTTTACTTACAAATTCTACGGTTTTGTCCGTGGAGACCTCTTCTATAATACACGTGTCAATATGGCTCCGGTAGACGGAAATTTCTACCTGTACCCGCTGGACAAGCGTCCGGATGCGGATGGTAAGGATCTGAATGCCGGTCCCAACGGCAGTTTCTACACCTTTACTTCGCGTCTTGGCGTGGATGTGACCGGACCGGATATCGGTACGGCCCGCTCTTCTGCAAAGATCGAAGTCGACTTCGGAGGATTCTCGTCCAGTACGACGATGCTGCGTATCCGGCAGGCTTATGTGGCGTTGGATTGGGAAAAGAGCCAAATCCTGATCGGGCAAACCTGGCATCCTTTGTTCGGGAGTGTCTGTCCGGACATACTGAACCTCTCTACCGGCGCCCCTTTCCAGCCGTTTAACCGCGAACCGCAAATACGTTACCAATATAAAGTAGAGGATGTGAAGTTGACGGCTTCTGCCCTTTGGCAGTTGCAGTACCTGTCGAGCGGTCCGAACGGCATGAGCGAGGAATATATCAAGAATAGCTGCGTGCCAGAATTCTATGTCGGAGCCGATTATGCCTCCGCCAGTGGCTGGCTGACGGGTGGCGGTGTGCATCTGATTTCTTTGAAGCCCCGTACGTCTTCGGTCTGGAATGAAAAGACTTATAAGGTGAACGAGCGCATGACGGCGCTTTCTTATGAGGCTCATGTCAAATATACCGGGCGTCATTTTACTTTTGCCGCCAAGAGTCTGTTGGCTTCCTGTCTGGATCATACGGCATTGATCGGCGGTTATGGTATCAGCTCCATCGATCCGGATAACGGCGAGCAGGAATATACGCCTTTCCGGCATTCCACATCTTGGATTAATTTCACTTGCGGGACGAAATGGAAGGGGCACTTCTTTGCCGGTTATACCAAGAACTTGGGAACGGCCGACGTATTAGTTTCCGCCACCGTGTATGGTATGGGATTGGATATAGACCAGGTTTTCTCTACCAATATCGCTTTCTCCTACAATCTGCCCCATTGGCAAATCGGTATGGAATATATGCCGACGACAGCTTGGTATGGTGATACGGACAAAGTCTCCGGCAAGACCGTAAATACGCATAGTGTCACGAACCATCGTATATTGGGACTTGTGATGTATTACTTTTAAAGGCTCGAAGAATTTCCCAGTTCCTTTTTCCAAGCGTTTTTCAGAGCTCTAAGAATTATCCTTGAATAAAACTGATGGTTCCCTATAGTGGAACTACGACTTGCTTGGTGTGGATGTATTAAAATGTTATCCTCTCCGTTTTTTGTATGGGTGTCAGGGGTGCTTTTACCAGGATATTTCCTGTTTTTCGGATAAGGTTAAGGTGTAGTAAGACTCTTCCTGTTTTGCAGTAATCCCAAACTTCCTTACCTTTGCAATCAATTTGAAAAGACAGCAATGAAAAGATATTTGTTACTCTTCGCGGCCTTATACATGGTTACGGCCGGTCATGCTCAGAAAAAGAATTTTTCTTATAAATTTTATGGACAGGTGCGTGGCGACCTGTTTTATAATTCACGTGCCAATGCTGAAATTGTGGATGGGCTATTCCACCTTTATCCTAAAGACAAGAATTTGGATGCCGATGGTAATGACCTGAATGCCACGGCAAACGGGAGTTTCTATCTGCTCTATTCCCGTTTGGGAGTAGACGTGACGGGACCGAATATCGGGAAAGCCGTGACAACAGCCAAGTTAGAGGCGGATTTTCGCGGCTCCGGAAGCAACTGGGCGGTCTTGCGTATTCGCCATGCTTATGTCAACTTAGATTGGGGAAAATCGGCGGTACTGGTAGGACAAACCTGGCATCCGTTGTTCGGCGATGTATCTCCGCAAATGTTGAACCTTTCGACCGGTGCGCCTTTCCAACCGTTTAACCGTAGCCCTCAGATCCGTTACCGGTACACGTCGGGCAAAGGATTGCAGCTGACAGGAGCCGTGTTGTGGCAGTTGCAGTATTTGTCTGCCGGCCCGAACGGAAAAAGCGAGGAATATATCAAGAACAGCTGCATCCCGGAAGTCTACGTCTCGGCTGATTATAAGGTTGATGGTTTGATTGCCGGCGTCGGCATGGAAGTGCTGTCCTTGAAACCCCGACAGCAAACGACGGTGGACGACCGGGTGTATAAAGTGAACGAGCGGGTCACTTCGTTGTCTTTTGAGGCACATGCCAAATATATGACTCAGGATTGGGTGATTGCAGGTAAGACGTTGCTGGCTTCCAATCTGACGCAAGCCTGCATGTTGGGCGGGTATGCCGTTACCTCTATCGATCCGCGAACCGGGGAGCAGGAATATACGCCTTACCGCCATTCCATGACCTGGTTGAATGTGGTCTATGGCAAGAAATGGAAACCGGGAATCTTTGTCGGATATCTGAAGAACTTAGGGACGGGAAAGGCGATCGCCGGGCCGACATACGGTGTCGGGCTGGATGTCGACCAGGTGTTTACCACGAATCTCCAACTTTCTTATAATCTGCCCCACTGGAAGCTGGGAGTGGAATACAGTCCTTCTCTTGCCTGGTATGGAGATATGAATGCAGAAAATGGTAAAATAGAAAACACGCATTCGGTGACGAACCACCGTGTGTTGGGTGTTCTGATTTATATGTTTTGATGAAAAAGATATTGGTTATAGGTGCTAACGGGTTTGTCGGGAGAAGAATCCTGGATAACCTTTCGGAGAACGGGGCCTGCGAAGTATTCGGCTGTTCCCTTCATCCGGATATCCGTCCGGAAGGGAACCATACTTTCGTCCGGTTGGACATCAACGACTATCCGGCGGTGGAGGCCTTGTTCGACCATATTTGTCCTGATGTCGTTGTCAATTGTTCGGCTCTTTCCGTCCCGGATTATTGCGAGCAGCACCGTGAGGAGGCGTATGCCATTAACGTGTCGGCGGTAGAGAACTTGGCGTATTGTTGCGAGCATCAGGGGAGTCGATTGATCCATTTGTCGACAGACTTTGTGTTTGACGGGAGAAGTGATCGTCTTTATACGGAAGAAGATCTGCCCGCTCCGCTCAATTACTATGGCGTGACCAAGTATCAGGGAGAACAAGCGGTAGCGAGTATTTGCCGCAACTATGCTATTGTCCGTGTGGTTGTCGTCTATGGGAAAGCGTTGCCGGGACAGCATGGCAATGTCCTTCAATTAGTTAAGAACCGCTTGGAAGCAGGGCAAGAGATCCGTGTCGTCGCCGATCAATACCGCACACCGACTTGGGTAGAGGATATTGCCGACGGAGTGGAACGGCTTGTGCATACCGATGATTCCGGTATTTATCATATCTGTGGCGCGGAATATCTTTCTATTGCAGAAATGGCATACCGTGTAGCCGATTATTTCGGACTGGATCGTTCACTGATCTGTCCGGTCACAACGGAAGAGATGAAGGAGGCAACGCCACGTCCACGCAATAGCGGACTGTCCATCGAAAAAGCAAAACGCGAATTGGGCTATCGCCCGCATACGCTGGAAGAAGGACTGAAAGAAATGAAGATATAATTTAGGCACGGATTACACGAAAGAAAATAAATTTATCCGTGTAAATCCGTGCCTAAAAGATCCTGATAAAGGAGTTTTGACATCTCCTTCTCTTTATATCCAAATATCGTATACCGTTTATCCGATATTCTTTACTTTCAACAGATATTCTGCAATCTGTACAGCATTCAGGGCTGCCCCTTTTTTGATCTGGTCGCTCACCGTCCAGAATGTCAAGCCGTTCGGGTTCGTGATATCCTTACGGATACGGCCCACATAAACTGGGTCTTTTCCAGCAATGAACAACGGCATCGGATAGTCTTTCTTCGCTGGTTCGTCCTGCAGGACGACACCTTCGGCTTCAGCGAACGCCTTACGAGCTTCTTCTACGCTGACCGGTCGTTCTGTCTCTACCCAAGTCGCTTCGCTGTGGGCACGCATAACCGGAACACGTACACAAGTTGCGCTCACCTCGATGTCAGAGTGCATGATCTTGCGTGTTTCGTTATACATCTTCATCTCTTCCTTCGTGTAGCCGTTATCCGTAAATACGTCTACGTGAGGGATGACATTGTAAGCCAGTTGATAAGCGAACTTTTCCACAGTCGGTTCTTCGCCTTTCAGCAGTTGTTCATATTGTTTTACCAGTTCGGCCATTGCTGTTGCGCCTGCACCGCTGGCAGCCTGGTAGGTCGATACGTGTACACGCTTGATGTGCGACAGGCCTTCGATTGCCTTCAATGCAACGACCATCTGGATGGTGGTACAGTTCGGATTGGCGATGATACCGCGCGGACGATTCAGTGCATCTTCCGGGTTCACTTCGGGAACTACCAAAGGTACGTCGTTGTCCATGCGGAATGCGCTGGAATTGTCGATCATCACAGTACCATATTTCGTAATGGTTTCTGCGAATTCGATAGAAGTACCGCCACCGGCCGAAACAAAAGCAACATCGATTCCCTTGAAGTCGTCGTTATGCTTAAGCTCCTTGACGGTAATTTGTTTACCACGGAAAGTATAAACACGTCCGGCACTGCGAGATGAGCCAAAAAGCACAAGCTCATCCATTGGGAAGTTTCTCTCGTCGAGTACGCGCAGGAATTCCTGTCCTACCGCTCCACTCACTCCAACAATTGCTACTTTCATTTTGAGCACTAATTAATTTGTTTATAAAAAAAATAGTATAACTTTACAACGTTTACAGAAAGCTTTGCGTTTCCTTCATTACAACGCTTTGGGGTGCAAAGATATGCAAATTATAAACAAAACTAGAATGCTATGAAACAATTTATTCTTTATCTCTTCATATTACTTCCTTTTTGTGTGAATTCACAGGTGAATGAGACGTTTGACGGCCCGATGTTGGGGGCCGACTGGATCGGCAAAGACAGAGGGCAGTTTGCAGTCAATGCCGATGGCAGGCTTCAGTTGAATATCGAACCGACTGAGTCAGGAACTGCTTCCATAGGCAAAGAAATCGCCTATTCGCCCGATATGCAATGGGAATTCGATGTTTATATGCAAAACCAACCGAGCGACGAGAACAAATTATGCATCTATTTGTATCAGGAAAATCAAGAACGTTATTATTATGTACGTCTCGGGAATACTGGCAACAAGGAACTAGGACTGAAGCGTAACGGAAACGGGAATTTGATTCTGCCACAGACCGATTTTGAAGAGTCGCCATTGTTGTTACATGTGAAAGTGACACTTGAAGACAATCTCCGGTGGAGTTTGTATTACAAGACAGACGATATGGAGGGATACTGCCTTGAAGGTTCAGCCATGTACACGATAGAAGAGCCGGTTGAGAGAGGCAACTTGGTGTTTACGTTTTATTACACGAAGACACGAAGTTCTCTTTTCAGCATAGATAATGTGTGTGTGCTTAATCGGGTGACGGATACACCGATCGAGCCGGACAAGCCTGAAGAAGAACCGGGAGAATCAGAAAGTCCGCCAAAGTTGCTTGAGGTCGAGCCGTTATCGGCTTCCAACTTGCTGTTCGCTTTTGATAAGCCGGTTGATATTGATAAGGCTGTCTTCAGTATTTCGGATATTGGAGACGCTTACCTCAAAAGGTATGTAGATGCAGGGACGAAGCAATTCGTAAGCACTTTTTTCGATCAAGAGATGCAGTTGGACCATTCATACACGATCTCTTATGCCGGTCTTCGCTCTTTGTCGGGAAAGGCGATGCCGGATGAAGCTGTCGAAGTCGTGTTGAGAGGGGAAGAAGAACCTGGACCGGATAAGCCGGAACCGAAGCCTGATCCGGATGAACCGGAGAGCTATCCAGCAGGTTCGGTCGTTATCAATGAAGTCATGGCAAAGCCGGGAGATGGAAGAATGGTGGAATATATCGAATTACATAATACGACTGCTGCTACCGTCTCGTTGGATGGATGGGTGTACAAGAATGTGACGGGGAAGAAGGCAAAAGCCCTGCCAGAGATGGATTTGCCTGCTGGCGGATATGCAGTTTTATTGGACCAGGAGGATGTGTTGTCCTTCCCTGTCCAAACGTTGCTGATTCCTATCGAGAAGTTTCCGGCTTTGAATGACAAAGGAGCTGTCTTGCAATTGTGGGATGCTGCCGGAGGTAAGATAGAAGAAGTGGCGTATGAAGCGGCTACCTCTGGTGTGTCGTGGGAACGAGGCACTTCAGGCTGGCATCTTTCTACTGATCCACGTGGTGGAACTCCCGGCGCCGTTAATTCTTCTCCCGATAAGGAGGAAGATCCGCCGGTAGATCCAGACCGACCCGATGTCCCGGATAATCCGGATGATCCCGACATTCCGGAAGTCACAGAACCGATCCAGCCCGGAGAAATCATCATTAACGAGTTGCTCCCTGACCCATATGTCGGAGGCAGCGAATATATCGAATTGTATAATCGTTCGGAGCATTCCTTGTCTTTGTCCGCCCTTTCTGTCGCCATCCGTAAATCGGACGGAACACTTAGCACTCGCTATCCTTTGACTTCTGTCCTGCATAATCTGAAGGCAAAGAGTTACCTCCTCTTGACCAAGAATTTGGAAGGTGTGACTTCTTTTTATGATATAGCCGATCCGTCTGCTCTTTGCGGATTGGCAAAGCTTCCTATTCTTGCCAATACATCTTCTACCTTGGTATTGTTTCGTACAGCGGATGAAATAATAATAGATGAAGTCGCCTATTCGTCTAAATGGCATGCTCATTCAGTCAAAAATAAAAAAGGTGTTGCCCTTGAGCGTATCGATCCGGATGCCGCTACGCAAGACGCGGCAAACTGGACCTCCGCTTCCGAAACAGTTGGCTATGGCACACCTGGCTATCAGAACTCTCAATACAAAGACGCTTCATCGGGCGATGCCACGGGTATAGAACCTCCTGTGTGGATAGAAGAGTCCGGTAGTTACACGGTGTCCTACCTGCTCGACCGTCCGGGATATAGCTGTCGCGCTTTCGTTTTCAATACCTCCGGTCTGCGTGTAGCTGATATATCCAATCATGAGTTGTTAGGCATCTCCGGTAAGATCACATGGAGTGGCGTAGCCAACAACGGAAGTCCGCTGCAAACAGGAGTCTATATCTTTTATGCTGAAATATACCACCCCGAAGGTACGGTGAAACGCTTTAAAAAGGCTTTCCTGATCCGGTGATAGAGGATTTATTCATAAACTGCCTTATACCAGCCGACTCTTTGTTTATACCATTCGAGCATTTTGGGTAGAGATTCTTGCGGAACGAAAATGGTCAGGCCGCAATAGCTTTTGATCGGCAACGCATTTCCTATGGCGGCGTAGTAGGATTTGGGCGTATGGGCCTTGTAGACGACTGCTTTATCCAGGCAACTGATGAAACGATCGTATTGTTCGGCTGTCGCCAACTGCTTGATATAATCATTGAAGTCATAAAGCATTCCTGGGCTACGGTATAAATATTCCAGTCTTTGCATTTTCTTTAGATCGAGGTTGTAAATATCGCTTTCGGTCTTATCTGCCAAGATATCATGTGCTACGCTTTTCAGATTATCCAGTTCGCTTGTTTTCGTGAGCGATACGGTCGCATACGGATAGGTATTGTTCAGGTAATGGTTGTAGAATGTTTCACCGACCTTTTCCAGTTGCAGGTCAGTAGCGAACAGTTGCGGCATCATCTCTTCATAAGGCCATCCGTCCGCCATTGTTTCGGTGGGAGAAGCTAAGATATATTCAGCTTTGTTTCTAAGCTCATAAGTGCATTCGACGCTTGCCATGTAGCAGGCATCGAACAGGATAAAATCAAATAGATCATCTGGCAGTCCCTTTGCCAGGTCGTCGATCTCCATCCAGTTGTTGCCGTCCTGTCCGAACGCTTTCAGCTTATTCTGGTAGTCGGAAGGAAGTCAGGCTGTCCCATGGCTCCATAACACCAACCCGTAACTGTCTGCCGGATATTGTGAAACCACTTCGCCGATCACGCTCCGCATCACGTCCGGATCAGCCGAATTCTGCTTTTCATAGTCCTTCAGATGGAATTTCTTGACAACGCCGTTTTCTTCTTTTATCCGGAGAAGTTCTGGGGGCGAACCGGCGGGAGCATAATAAACGATCAGGTTTCCTCCGTTGAGGTTTTTGCTGGTCGCTCCTTCTATCATGCTTTCTATGTTTTTCGAGGCGAAGCTGTTGAGGCTGTTATTGGCCATCATATAGACTAATATGGTGCGGGTTGTCCGGGGTTCCGGAGTCTCGTTCTCGGAGCAGCTTGTGAATCCTAGGCAAAGGATGATAAACAGAGTGATAAGTTTAAATTTCATATACCCCCAATACTAAATAGTTTATTCTACAAATATATGCAATAAATCTGTCCGAATGTGTATTCAGTATCGATTCTGTTTATAAATATATAGATTTTACATATCTTTGTTTTTAAATTCATATTGTAAATCAATAAATATCGATGAATAGAACCTGTCTCGTCCTTATCTGTCTGTGTTGTGCTTTCTGTGCCCGGTCGCAGGTGGTTGCCGTCAAAACGAATACGTTGTATGATGCAACCACGACTCTCAACTTGGGAGTTGAAGTTGCATGCAATAAACATCTTTCGCTGGATATTTCCGGCAATTACAATCCCTGGACCTTTTCGGACGATAAATCCATTAAGCACTGGCTCGTACAATCGGAGTTGCGCTATTGGCTGCACGAACGGTTTAACGGACATTTTTTGGGTGTTCATGTCCTATATGCCGATTATGAAGTGGCAGGCAAGACACTTCTGAATGTGATGAAGTCCGATTATGCTTATGATGGCAATGCCTATGGAGGCGGTATTTCGTATGGCTACCAGTTGTATCTTTCCCCCCATTGGAATATCGAGTTTGCTGCCGGAATCGGATATGTTCGTTTCGAGTACGACAAAGCACCTTTCCCGGCGGGCCGGGAAGTGGCAGGCAGTTACCGCAATGACTATTTCGGACCTACCAAGTTGGGGATTAGTATTATGTATATTATTAAATAAGAATTTTATGAGAACAATTCCATATATCCTGTTTTTCTTTTTTACCGCCTTGTCCTGTCCTGCTCAGGAACTTCTGTCCGATTACCGGGGAATGGTGTATGTTAGAGAAAATAGTATCGGGCTGCAGGGAGATAACTTGATGTTGGACTTGCAAATCGACTTGTCCGGATTGTCCGTAGGCCGTTACGAAAGCTTGGCGATAGCACCGATGCTTCGCGAAGGCCGTGACTCGCTGAGACTTCAACCGATTGTTGTGAACGGAACTAATAAGCAGAAGGTGTACGAACGAACCCTTGCCTTTAGAGGAAAAGCCGTGGCTGATGACGGGGCTTATCTGGTTGTGAAAAATCAACCGACCTTGCTTCGAGAGATTACCTATCGGAAGACGGTTCCTTTCGAGTCTTGGATGAAGGGGGCGGAACTTGTGTTGGTAGGCGAACTGAAAAATTATGATGGCGTTACGAAGAAGGTCTATATAAATATTTTGACGGATAATCTGATCTTTTGACGGCTGGTGTATCTGCACCCGGTAGATACGAATGGTTATGCTAGCAAATCTATAATGTGGGATAGAAAAATTTGAAAAAGACTGGCATCTGACACTAAGTGCTTTTATATGTGTGATAAACAGCGTATTAAATAGGTGTCGGTGTGGTGTCAGTATGGTGTCGGTTCCGATATACGGTACTCTGAGAAATCGGCCTGGGATGACCGGTAAATTAATCCGTTTCATACCATCAACTAAATCAAAACACCCCAAGAACTAATTCATAACATATAGTAAAGTATCTGTTGGTAGTCACTACATATCGTCTATACGTAGTACTACCTATAGACAATAAGTAGTACTACCTATTTGCGATAAGTAGTACTACATATAAATAATATACTGTATGTCTTGAATTAGTTTACTATGACTTCCGAGTTAGTTTAGGGTATGTTCCGGATTAGTAGTTCCGCGAGGGTGGGAGATTTCGGATGAATTGCTTTTTTAATCAAAAGGTTGGAATATATGAAATAGATTGATTTCTACACGTTTTCGTCTCTTTCGTTGCGGATGGCGCGTGGAGATTTGCCGAAGTTGGCCCGGCAGAAATGGGAAAAGTTAGACAAGGATTCGAAACCGTACTTATAGCAGATCTCGGATATGCTTGCATTCGTGGTTATCAGGTCGTTCTGTATATCCAGGCATTTCTTTTTGGTCATCCATTGGTAAGCCGGCTCTCCGAACGTCTCTTTGAATAAACGCCGGAAGGTGGTAGTGCTATATCCTCCTAATTGCGCAAAAGACTCGACATCTTTCGCTTTCAGGTAATTTTGCATGACAAAGTAGCGGAATGTTTGGCTATACCTATATATAGGTGCATAGAAATTGGCGATCTCTTTCAAGGTATAATAGCAGTTGAGCAGGAAAGACAACTCCGTCTGCTTGGCTTTCAGGAATTCCGCACACAGGAGTTCGTTGTTGAGGTACATTTTGAGCCCGTTGATAAAAAGGCGCAAAGGGAAACACATATCCATGACGACAGGGAGCATGGGAGACTCTTTCGCCAGTTCCAGTCCTTTGTTGAAACGGTCGGTACAAATGTTTTGCGGAGTCTCGAACAGGTAAAGGATGCATTCCGTGGATTCCAGGATGTGGAACTCTACACGTGAACCGATCGGCTGCATGATGAACTGCCCGTCGTGAAATACTGTGCCCGGATGTTCATCGCTGGTTACCCGAACGGAGCCGGATATCAGAAAATAGATCGTATTTTGTGAACACCGTTCTTTCGGGATCATCATTCCTTTCGGGAAAGAACGGTATTTGAATATCTGCTTCTGATAGTGGGAGCAAGAAGAACAGTCTGTATATTTCTGACAGATAAAATCTGACATCCGTGGCTGAATTTAAAGTTTTACCTTTTTGCTTTTACCTTGATTTTCATTATGGAAACGATCTACGGCTGTGACTACATAACGGTATTTGCGCTTTCCGCCGTCGTAGGGCAGCAGATAGTTCGTCTCGCGTGTGACCGCTACGATCTTAGAAGGATCATCCAGATTGACCGGTTCCTTGTTTTCGAAGCGGTAAATGACGAAATAGCTTGCCAATTCGGGATTGGTCTTGCTCTGTTCCGCCTGCCAGTGCAACATATAGCCCTGGGCAGTCCATTCGGCTTTCAGTTTCTTGACCTCTTGCGGAGCCCGGTTGTGCAGATGGGTGTAGGCCGGGATCAAGGCCGGATAGCGGTGGTAGTTCCGTTTCAGGCTGTCGGCCACACCCTTGTTGTTCCAGAGTATTTCGTTTGCAGGCCAGAAGCAGTTGCCTTTTACTTTCGAGAGCGAACGTTCGTAAAGCATTTTGCGGGTGAGCTGGTCCGCTTTCATGGTGCGTGCTACGTCTTGGCCGATATACAGATGCGTGCCTTCCCGCGTCGCGTTTTTGTTCCACCATTGGATCAACGTGATATAGTCGGCTGCCGGATGTCCGATCTCCCAATATATCTGTGGAATGTTATAGTCTATCCAACCCTCTTTTACCCAGCGTGTCACATCTGCATACAGGTCGTCGTAGTTTTGCAATCCGTTGGTGTTGCTGCCTGAACCGTCGGGTGTGCTTTTTTTGTTGCGGTAGATGCCGAACGGGCTGATGCCGAATCTTACCCACGGTTTGGATAATAGGATGGTACGCTTGATCTCACGAATCAGCTTGTTCACATTTTCCCTTCGCCATTCTGCACGTTGTGATGCTTTATATCCTTTGTTCAAGCCGTATTTTTGAAAACTTTTGTCGTCCGGGAAAGGCATGCCCGCTACCGGATAGGGATAGAAATAGTCATCCATATGGATCGCGTCTATATCGTAACGGCTGACGATATCCCGTACCACTCGGCAGATGAACTGCCTGCTTTCCGGTAATCCCGGGTCAAACAGGATTTGCTTGTTGTAGGTCACGAACCATTCCGGATGCTTATTATATATATGTGAATCTGCAAAACGGGTATTTCCGGCTGTGCTTGCCCGGTAAGGATTCAGCCAGGCGTGGAATTCCATATTCCGTTTGTGGCATTCTTCGATCAGGAAGGCCATCACGTCGAAGTCTCCGTCCGGGGCGAGTCCCTGCCTGCCGGTATAGAAACGGCTCCAGGGTTCGATATCCGATTTATAGAAAGCGTCGGCTTCCGGGCGTACCTGGAAGATGATAGCGTTGATCCCGCATTTTTGCAGATAGTTGAGCTTACGGATAAAGTCTTTCCGCATTTGTGCGGGTGTCATATCCTTATATTCTCCCTGGAAAGCTGTCTGTATCCAAGCCCCGCGAAATTCTCGTTTCGCTTCTTTTCCAGTCGGTTGCTGCGGTTTTTGTTGTGTCGTCTTACATGACGTTACTGCTCCAAGCAGCAAGATCAGTAACAGACGAAGGTATTTTGCCATCATGAAGTCTTTGAGTTTGAGATTCTTTTGTTTGTTGTCCTATACACCTTGTACAAGCCGACACAAAGATACGAAAAGTTTAAAAGCCTCTATCTTTTTTATGTTATAAACAATGGTTTTGGAAATAATGCTGGATAAAAACTTGTTTGAGAAAGCATTTTTGAAAAGATATAAATCAATATAGAAACCAGAGGTGAAAGATAATCTTGCTACTTTTACCGCTGGAATCTTAAAAAGAACAGACCATGAGAAAACCTCTGCTTAAAACATTATTTTGCCTTTCGCTATTGGCTCCTTTTATGGGGAGTGGGCAAGATAAAAACGTGCTTGAATTCGGCTTCGTGAATCCGGCGGAGCAAGTACAGACTTCCGTTTATTGGTATTGGATTTCTGGGAATATCTCGGAAGAGGGCGTGAAGAAGGACCTCTATTCGATGAAAGAAGCCGGGATCAACCGGGCTTTTATCGGGAATATCGGACTGGAAGGAATCCAGACGCCTTATAAGACCGTGCCGTTCTATAGTGAGGAATGGTGGAAAATACTGCACGCAGCCCTTAAAACAGCAACGGAATTGGGGATAGAGATCGGCATCTTTAATTCACCCGGATGGAGCCAGTCGGGCGGTCCGTGGGTGAAACCGGAGCAGGCGATGCGTTATTTAGCATCGGTAAAGGCGGAGGTCAGCGGTGGAAAACAGGTAGAGGTGGTTTTGACGAAGCCGGATAAGGACTTTCAGGATGTAAAGGTGATCGCTTTTCCATCTATCGGGAAGAAAACAACCCGGTTGTCGGCAGCAAATACCAAAGTGACATCTGCTATGTCTTTGCAAAATCTGAACCATTTGGTTGATGGGAATAAGGAAACGGTTATGCTTTTTACGGAAAAAAGCGAAAAGCCGGTGGCGATCGATTTCAGGACGGACCAACCGTTTACTTTACGCAGTTTGCAAATCTTCCCTGCCCGTCAGCCGATTCAAACCAATGCCCGTTTATTAGTAAAAGAGAACGGGGGCTATCGGATGCTGTCCGAATTTAAGATCGACCGTTTCAATGCGAATTTGAATGTCGGCTTCGGTCCGTATGCTCCGGTTGTTATCTCTGTCCCGGAGACGACGGCAAGCGAGTTCCGATTGGAACTGGCAAACACGGCTTCCGGTACGGGATTGGGAGAGGTGGAATTCTCATCTCTTCCTATTGTGGAACGTTATCCCGAAAAGACATTAGCCAAGATGTTTCAGACTCCGCTTCCTTATTGGCATGAATACCAGTGGCCGGTACAACCGGAAGTGGGTGATCCCTCTCTGGTTATCGATCCGGGGAAAGTATTGGATATTTCTGCTTTCTTGCAAGGAGACCGCCTTGTCTGGAAAGCTCCGGCGGGAGAATGGACGATCCTGCGTACCGGTATGCTCCCGACGGGTGTGACGAACAGCCCGGCCGATCCCGAAGCGACCGGACTGGAGATAGATAAGATGAGCCGCAAGCATGTAGAAGCGCATTTCGAGGCTTTCATGGGTGAAATCTACCGTCGTATTCCGGCTGAAGACCGTGCTTGCTGGAAAGTAGTCGTACAAGATAGTTACGAAACGGGCGGACAAAACTTTACCGACGATTTCTTGTCGGAATTCCAGGCGCGTTACGGCTATGACCCGTTACCGTTCCTTCCCGCTTATGAAGGATATGTGGTCGGGAGCGAGGATCGTTCCGACCGTTTCCTTTGGGATCTGCGCCGTCTGATCGCGGATAAGGTTGCATACGATTATGTCGGCGGCTTACGGGAGGTGTGCCATAAATATGGCTTGACAACCTGGTTGGAAAACTACGGGCACTGGGGGTTCCCCGGTGAGTTCCTGCAATATGGCGGACAATCGGACGAGATAGGAGGAGAGTTCTGGAGTTTTGGCGATTTGGGGAATATCGAGAACCGTGCCGCCTCTTCCTGTGGACATATCTATGGAAAGCAGAAGATTTCGGCCGAATCGTTCACCAGCGGAGGGACGCCTTTCAGTTGTTATCCTGCCATGATGAAACAGCGTGGCGACCGTTTCTTTACGGAAGGAATCAATAATACGTTGTTGCATGTCTATATCTCGCAGCCATCGGAAGAACGGGAACCGGGGATGAACGCCTGGTTCAGCAGCGAATTCAACCGGTTGAACACTTGGTATCCGCAGATGGATTTGTTTACATCCTATCTGAAACGTGTCAACTATATGTTGCAACAAGGTTTGAATATTGCCGATGTCGCTTATTTCATCGGCGAAGATGCTCCCAAGATGACCGGTATTGTAGAACCGGAACTGCCGAAAGGCTACCAGTTCGATTATATCAATGCCGAGGTGATCGAGCGCGACCTCTTTGTCAAAGACGGTTTGCTGACGCTGCCTCATGGTACGCAATACCGAATACTGGTACTTCCGAAGCTAGAGACCATGCGTCCCGAACTGCTTGCCAAGATCGGGAAACTGATCGAAGATGGGGCGGTTGTCTTGGGGCCTGCTCCGAAACGTTCGCCGAGTGGCGAATCTTTTCCGATGGCTGACAGGCAGGTTAAGAAATTGGCCGACGAATTATGGGGCGGTCTGGACGGGCGGAGCGTGAAGGCAGCTAAAAGAGGAAAAGGAGAGTTGTTGTTGGGTATGACGATGGAAGAGGCCTTGAAGCATATCGGTTGTGTACCGGACTGCGGATTGCCGGCGGATGCTCCGGTTCTCTACGGACGCCGTTCTGCTGGAGATGCTGAGATCTATTTTATCTCCAATCAGAAAGACGAGACGGTTGAGATCAGTCCTGAATTCCGTATCCGTTCAAGGCAACCGGAGTTATGGGATGCGGTAACCGGCCGTATTCGTACGCTTCCTGCTTATGAAGAGACAGCTACGGGGACAGTCGTTCCTTTGAAACTGTATCCTTATGAAAGTGCTTTTATCGTGTTCCGCCGGCCGGCCGTAAAGGCTGAGGGAACAGGTTTGGAACTGAACTATCCGGTTCCGCAGACGCTTGTTCGCCTGGATGCTCTCTGGAAAGTATCCTTTGAGGAAAAGAGAAGAGGTCCGGCAAGCCAGACTTTTGTCCACCTGGAAGATATCAGCAAGAACGAGAATCCCGATATCCGCTATTATTCCGGTACGATTTGGTACGAGACGGAATTTAAATTGAAAAAGAAGCCGGAGGGCGAATTGTATCTGAATCTGAACGATGTCGGTGTAATGGCAAAAGTGAAGATCAACGGTCGGTATGCCGGTGGTGTCTGGACGGCTCCCTACCGGGTAAATGTTTCGGATTTGGTTCGGAAAGGGAAGAATAAAGTCGAGGTAGAGGTCGTTACCACTTGGATGAACCGTTTGATCGGTGATAGCGGTTTGCCGGAGTCCGAACGAAAAACCTGGACACCCTGCAATAGCTGGAAGCCTGCCGATACGTTGCAGAAATCCGGCCTGATCGGCCCCGTTTATATAGAATGTGTAAATTGATTGTTTCCGAATGTGAATGTCAAACGTTTACTTGGCAAAACGGCAATCCTTTTTTACCTTTGCGATGTTTATATTGGGTACGGATTACACATCTGTGTAATCCGTGTCTATATGTCAGGCTGATAAATCATCATTATGTCCGAAAACAATTCTATATTCATCAAGGGAGCTCGAATCAATAACCTGAAAAATATCGATGTCGAGATTCCCAGAGATAAACTGGTCGTTATAACCGGCCTTTCCGGTAGTGGAAAATCATCATTGGCATTCGATACGTTGTATGCGGAGGGGCAGCGCCGCTATGTGGAGAGCCTTTCGGCCTATGCACGCCAGTTCTTGGGGCGTATGAGTAAGCCGGAGTGCGACTATATCAAAGGCATTCCCCCTGCCATCGCTATCGAACAGAAGGTGAACACCCGCAACCCGCGCTCGACGGTGGGAACTTCTACGGAGATATACGAATACCTTCGGCTCCTATATGCCCGTATCGGGAAAACTATCTCTCCCGTGTCTGGGATAGAAGTGAAGAAACACCAGGTAAGCGATATTGTGAAAGAAGTTTTAGGTTACCCTGCCGGAACACGCTTTGCCGTATATGCTCCTGTCGTCCTGCCGGATGGACGTGGCATCAAGGAGCAGTTGGAAATCTTGCAAAAAGAAGGTTATACCCGTTTGTCCATTGGCGAGACCGTTTACCGTATCGGTGAAGTATTGGCGGATGACACATTGCTTTCCTCCCCGGTGATCGAACTGTTGATAGACCGTCTGGTCGTATCGGATGACAAGACATTGAAAGGCCGTCTTGCTGATTCTGCCGAAACGGCATTTTTTGAAGGGCACGATACCTGTATCATCCGTATCTACACATCCGAAGGAACGGTTGTAAAAGAATATTCCAAGAAATTCGAGGCCGATGGTATGGTGTTCGAGGAACCGACCGATATGATGTTCAGTTTTAATAACCCGTTAGGCGCCTGCCCGACTTGTGAAGGTTTCGGGAAGGTGCTCGGTATCGATGAAAATCTGGTCGTGCCGGATAAAAGCTTGTCTGTTTTCCAGGGAGCGGTAGTTTGCTGGAAAGGCGATGTGATGGGGGAGTGGCTGAAAGAGTTTATTGTGAAGAGCGAGAAATACAACTTCCCGATCCACCGTCCCTATTACGATCTGACACAAAAGGAGAAAGACCTGCTTTGGCACGGTGCCCGCGGGCTGCATGGCATCGATGACTTTTTTAAGTTTGTGGAAGAGAACCTGTATAAGATACAGTATCGTGTGATGTTGGCACGTTATCGCGGAAAGACCGTTTGCCCGACCTGTAAAGGGTCCCGCCTGCGTCCTGAAGCCCTGTATGTAAAGGTAGGGGGAAAGGATATTGCGGAACTGGTTACCCTTCCGATCACGGAAGCAAAAGCCTTTTTCGATAATCTTCGACTTGACGAGAACGAGGCATCCATTGCCAAACGTTTGCTGACGGAGATCACTAACCGCCTGCAATTCCTGTTGGATGTGGGGTTGGGCTATCTGACGCTTGACCGCCTGTCTGCCTCTCTTTCCGGAGGAGAAAGCCAGCGTATCAATTTGGCGACCTCTTTGGGGAGTAGCTTGGTCGGGTCTCTTTATATATTGGACGAGCCGAGTATCGGACTTCATTCGCGCGACACCGATTTGCTGATCAAGGTGCTCCGGCAATTGCAGGCATTAGGCAATACGGTTGTCGTGGTAGAACATGACGAAGAAATTATCCGTGCGGCCGATTACATTATCGATATTGGTCCGAAAGCCGGTCGCTTGGGTGGAGAGGTGGTCTATCAGGGTGATGTGGACGATTTGAAAACCAGTAGCAACAGCTATACCGTCCGGTATTTGACAGGAGAAGACCAGATAGAAGTGCCTCTTTATCGTCGTCCTTGGAATAATTATATCGAGGTGAAAGGCACCCGTAAAAACAATTTGAAAGGGATCGATGTGAAGTTCCCCCTGAATGTGATGACAGTCGTAACAGGCGTCAGCGGTTCGGGTAAAAGTTCGCTCGTGCGTGATATTTTTTACGAAGGTGTCAAGCATTATTTAGACGAGGCTGCCCGCTTGATGGTTGACTGTTCCGGCTTGGAAGGCGATATGCACATGATCAAAAATATCGAGTTCGTAGACCAGAACTCCATCGGCAAGAGTTCCCGTTCCAACCCGGTGACCTATATCGGGGCCTACGATGAGATCCGTAAACTTTACGGTGAGCAGCCTTTGGCTAAGCAGATGGGCTATTCGGCTGCCTATTTCTCCTTTAATAAGGAAGGCGGACGATGTGAAGAATGTAAAGGAGAAGGAAAGATCACGGTCGAGATGCAGTTCATGGCCGATATCACCCTCGAATGCGAAACCTGCCATGGCAAGCGCTTCAAACAGGATGTACTCGATGTCGAATATCACGGTGCGAGTATCTATGATATGCTGGAAATGACCGTGAACCAGGCGATTGAGTTCTTTGGACAATATCCGGGATCACAGGAAAAGAAGATCGTCAAAAAGCTGAAACCCCTCCAGGATGTCGGGTTGGGGTATATCAAACTCGGACAGACTTCATCCACTTTGTCCGGTGGTGAAAACCAGCGTGTGAAACTTGCTTACTATCTGGGGCAGGAGAAACAGGAACCGACGCTTTTCGTCTTTGACGAGCCGACGACCGGTCTGCATTTTCATGATATCAAGACGTTGCTGAAGGCTTTCAATGCCCTGATCGATAAAGGTCATACGGTTGTCATTATCGAACATAACATGGATGTGATCAAATGTGCCGACTATCTGGTTGATCTTGGCCCCGAAGGAGGAAATGCCGGAGGAAATCTGGTTTGCACCGGAACGCCGGAGGAGGTGGCCATGTGCGAGGCATCTTATACGGGAAAATATTTAAAGGATAAACTCTGATAAAAATGGAGAGGCGTGTTAGTAAAACACGTCTGTTACGATAATTCGAGGAGGGTGTGTCAATTTGATATCACTGGACGCAGATGATGCAGAACACACAGACGAACGCAGATTTATTTTGCTGATAATTAATAATATCTGCGCTCGTCTGCGTTGTCTGCGTCCCATGAATACTGTTTTATTTTTTGCTCTTTTCCTGCTCTGCAACCTGATGAACGCGGTCGGCAACATATTCTACTTTGTCCAAGCCTGCGTCTTTCAGGTTCATCGCTTCTTCTTTTGCCTTTGAAGCGAGGTGGTGGAGGTTTGCGTGGAGGCAACGGAATTTACCATCATCTTCCATTTTGCGGAGTACATAACCTGTGACAACTCCGACTACCATACCGATTAATAAATCTTTCATACCATTACGTTTTTAAATGATTACTACTTTAGTTTTGTTTATTCAAAACAAGAGGTAAATCCGTATTGTTTCGGTTTTTAAAGTATTTATAGGTATTGCGGGATTGTTTAGGTAAAAAATATACGGCAACCCGTTTCTTTCCGCTGAAAGAGGATTGCCGTATAAAAGTTAGGAATAAGGTCTTGGTGATTTCTTCGCGTCTTCAAAATAAGTAATATAAGTGTGTGTTTCTCTTTTCTACAGACAAAGGTAGAAGGGAGATGTTACAAAATTGTTACAGTGGGTGTACAGTCTCGTTAAAATGTTTTACTAAAATAAAGGACTGCTATTGCTGGGTCATTGAAATACTGTATTTTTGTGGGTATAACAATCAAATAAATCAAGACAATATGGCTCAGTACAAACGTATCCTGTTGAAATTAAGCGGAGAATCGCTTATGGGAGGTAAACAATATGGTATAGACGAAGTTCGTCTGAACGAATATGCGACGCAGATCAAGGAAATAGCCGAAATGGGTGTCCAGATCGGAATTGTGATTGGTGGCGGCAATATCTTCCGCGGCCTGAGCGGGGCTTCCAAAGGCTTCGACCGTGTGAAAGGCGACCAGATGGGGATGCTGGCAACGGTCATCAACAGTCTAGCCTTGAGTTCTGCCCTCGTCGCTCAGGGCGTGAAAGCCAAAGTGCTGACTGCTATCCGTATGGAACCGATCGGCGAGTTTTATAACAAATGGCGTGCGATCGAATTGCTTGAACAGGGCCATGTTGTGATTATGTCGGGCGGTACTGGCAATCCGTTTTTTACGACTGACACAGGTTCTTCCCTGCGTGGAATCGAGATCGAAGCGGATGTGATGCTGAAAGGAACCCGTGTAGATGGTATCTATACTGCCGATCCGGAAAAGGATCCGGCTGCTACCAAGTTCTCGGACATCACCTACGACGAAATCTATACGCGCGGCCTCAAGGTGATGGATCTGACAGCCACCACGATGTGTAAGGAAAACAATCTTCCGATCATTGTCTTCGACATGGATACCAATGGTAACCTGAAAAAGGTGATGAGTGGTGAAAATATCGGAACGCTGGTGCATAATTAATGCTGAAATGGATAACAAACGTATATGGGTGCTTGCGAGTGCCTTGGTGGGTTGTGTCTTTACCTTGAGCGCGCAAGACCTGACAATGAAAATAACGAAGAGATACCTCAATCTGCCGGTTTCGCATCAGGTAGACCGGGCTCTGATGACATTTGATGTGGGAGGGCGGCAAGAGCGGGCGTTCGAGATTCGTTTGGCCTCAGGAAAACCAGACTATTGGGTGTTTTGTGATATGTCTGCCTTGAAGAACAAAGAGATAAAAATATCTTATACTGGGAATAAAACAGGTATAAACAAGATTTATCAAGCGGATGAAATAGCCGGACAAGATAGCTTGTATAAAGAAACCAACCGTCCGCAAATCCACTATACTCAACGTAGAGGATGGAACAACGATCCTAATGGATTGCTGTATTATGACGGTGAATATCACTTGTTCTACCAGCATAATCCGTATGAACGCGATTGGGGGAATATGCATTGGGGGCATGCAGTAAGCAATGATTTGATACATTGGGAAGAGCTACCGATCGCCCTGTATCCCGACGAACACGGTACGATGTTTTCCGGTTCGGCAGTGATCGACTATGACAATACTTCCGGCTTCGGAAAGAATGGTATTCCGGCAATGGTGGCTATTTATACGGCTGACAACCCGGAAAAGCAGGTGCAATGTATAGCCTATAGCCTGGATAAAGGACGCACTTGGACAAAATATGAGGGCAATCCGGTGATCGATTCTAAGGCCAAATGGAACAGTAAGGATACTCGCGATCCGAAAGTCTTTTGGCATAAACCATCAGGTAAATGGGTCATGGTGCTGAATGAGCGCGACGGACATTCCATATACAACTCCGACAACTTGAAAGACTGGACGTTCGAAAGCCATATTACCGGTTTTTGGGAGTGTCCTGAATTATTCGAACTTCCTGTCGATGGGAATAAGGACAATACCAAATGGGTGATGTACGGTGCTTCCGGGACTTATATGTTAGGTGCGTTTGACGGAAAGAAATTTACACCTGAATCCGGCAAATATTACTATTCTACCGGTTCTATCTATGCTGCCCAGACGTTTACGAATATACCTGAGTCGGATGGCCGTCGTATTCAGATCGGTTGGGGGCGTATCTCTCATCCGGGAATGCCTTTTAACGGGATGATGTTATTCCCGACGGAGTTGTCTTTGAGAACGACGAAAGATGGCATTCGCCTGTTTAGTAAACCGATCGAAGAACTTGACCGCTTGCAGACCTCAGCCGGAAAGTGGAGAGCGCTGACGGCAGATAAAGCAGATGAACTGCTTCGGCAGTATAAGGATGCAAGTACATTGCGTATCCGTACAACCCTCAAATTGTCTCATGCCACGAATGCCGGCCTGAACCTGTTCGGGCAGTCATTACTGGATTACGATATGAATTATAACCGGATCAATGGTGTGTTTTATTCGCCCGAGGACATGACAAGTATGGAAATCACAGCCGATATTATCTTGGATAAAACTTCTATTGAAGTTTATATTGATGATGGGGCTTATTCTTATTCGATGGAGCGTCGGCCGGACTTGAAAAACAGGGAAGGATTCCATTTTTTGGGAAATAATATCGAAGTAAAAGAAATGGAAGTATACACGTTCCGATCCATCTGGGAGTAATTTAGAAAATATAAAATAAGTAAATTAATGAAAGATAGTAAACCTGTTGTTGTCGGTATAGGCGAACTCCTTTGGGATGTGTTGCCAACGGGGAAGCGTGCCGGAGGCGCTCCGATCAATTTTGTATACCATGCTACCCAATTGGGGGCCGAAGGATATGCGATTAGCGCGGTCGGGAATGACGTGTTTGGGACGGAGATCGTCCAGGAGTTGGATAAGAACAGTATCTGCCATTTACTGGGGACAGTCGAATATCCTACCGGAAGCGTGATGGTGGAGTTGAAAGACGGTATCCCGACCTATACGATTATAGAAGGTGTTGCCTGGGATCATATACCTTTGACTCAGGAAGCCATCGACCTGGTGAAAGAAGCGGATGCCATCTGCTTCGGTACGTTGGCGCAGCGTTCGCCCGAATCGTGTGCGACGATTCATGCGTTACTTTCCTATGCCTGTAAAGAGGCGCTTCGGTTTTTCGATATCAATATCCGTCAGTCTTACTACTCGAAGGAGTTGATCGCCAGTCTGCTGGAAGAGGCGAATGTATTTAAGATCAATGACGAGGAACTCGACCTGATACGTGAAATGTTCTCCCTTTCGGAGGATGAAGATACGGCTTGCCGCCAATTGGTCGAGCGTTACAGCCTGCGCTATATGATTTTGACTGCCGGCAGTCGCTACAGCTCTGTCTATACGGCTGCCGACAAGTCGACGATTCTTACTCCCAAAGTCGAGGTGGCTGATACGGTCGGGGCGGGAGATTCTTTCTCTGGAGCATTCGTTTATTCTATATTAGCCGGTAAATCCTTGCGCGAAGCCCATCAAACAGCTGTCGGGACAGCAGCTTTTGTTTGTACGAAAGAGGGTGCATGGCCTGCTTATCCTAATAAAGACTGATTATGAAAGAGAAACGCTTGTATATAAGGCTGATCCCAGTGATGTTAGTTTTCTTCACGATGGGATTTGTGGATTTGGTAGGAATTGCCTCCAACTATGTGAAGTTGGATTTAGGATTGACGGATTCCGAAGCGAATATCTTTCCTTCTTTAGTGTTCTTCTGGTTTCTGATCTTTTCCGTCCCGACGGGAATGTTGATGAATAAGATCGGACGGAAAAAGACGGTCATGCTGAGCCTGGTTGTTACCTTCGTGTCGTTGCTGATCCCATGTTTCGGCGATGGCTATATGGTGATGTTGGTCTCTTTTTCTTTATTAGGGATTGGGAATGCTTTGATGCAGACCTCTCTGAACCCGCTTCTCTCTAATATTATTACTGAAGATAAGTTGGCGAGTAGTTTGACTTTCGGGCAGTTTGTCAAGGCGATCGCTTCTTTTCTGGCGCCCTATATCGCCATGTGGGGAGCGACGGCGGCGATCCCTTCGCTGGGATTGGGCTGGTGTGTACTGTTTCCGATCTATATGGTGATAGCAATTGTGGCGATTTTACTGTTGGGGGCGACTTCTATCAAGGAAGAGGCACCTGAAGGCAAACCTTCCACATTTGCCGAATGCATTGCCTTATTGGGTAACCCGTTTATCCTGTTGATGTTTGTCGGTATCATGTGTCATGTCGGCATAGATGTCGGCACGAATACTACCGCCCCGAAGATCCTAATGGAACGGTTGGGGATGGACATACATGCGGCAGCGTTTGCAACGAGCCTCTATTTTATCTTCCGTACGGTCGGTTGCCTGACTGGTTCGTTGATCCTGGCCCATTGGACACCGAAGAAATTTTTTGTTGTCAGTGTCGTGTTGATGGTAGCTTCGATGGCAGGTTTCCTTTTGTTCGACAGCAAGGCTCTGCTATATGTCAGCATCGCTTTGGTCGGATATGGCAATTCGAACGTCTTCTCCATCCTTTTCTCTCAGGCTTTATTGTCGATGCCCCAACGGCAGAACGAAGTATCCGGCTTGATGATTATGGGACTTTTCGGTGGAACGGTTTTTCCGCTCTTGATGGGCTTTGCTTCTGATGCTCTTCATTCGCAGACAGGCGCCTTGCTGGTTTTGGCAGTCGGAGTGTTTTACCTGCTTTTCCTTTTTACAAAGCTGAAGTAGTCCCAGCGGTTCGGGAATAACATATTTCCATAAACAGTTTGCCAAAAAGAAAAACTTTACTATTTTTGTTTGCCTAACAAACAAAGAAAACAAAAATATACAATCACTTATGGCAGATATAAAACAGTATGTAAAGGCGGCAGAAGAGAAGATGACCTTTGCGATCGAATATTTGGATGAACAGTTGTCTCATATTCGTGCCGGTAAGGCGAATCCGAAAATCTTGGATTGCGTGAGAGTAATGTATTACGGTGCTCCTGTTCCTTTGACAAATGTGGCTACCGTAACTGTTCCGGATGCGAGAACGATCATGATTACTCCTTGGGAGAAGAAGATTATCAAGGATATTGAAAAAGGGATCATGGATTCCGAAGTCGGTATCACTCCTGAAAACAATGGTGAAGTGATTCGTTTGGGTATTCCTCCTCTGACGGAAGAACGGCGTCGTCTGTTGGCTAAACAATCTAAGCAGGAAGCGGAAACTGCTAAAATCAGTATTCGTAACGCTCGCCGTGATGCAATTGAGCAATTGAAGAAGAGCATTAAGACTGACGGAACTCCTGAGGATGTCGAGAAAGATGCAGAAGCAGAAGTTCAGAAGGTCCATGACAAGTATATCAAGAAAGTAGATGAACTCTACGCTGCAAAAGAAAAAGAAATAATGACGGTATAACGAGTTGAGAGTTGAAAGTGGCGGAATAGATCCTTCCTTTCCTCCTTATCTTTCAACTTTCAATTTTCAACTTTCAACTTTCAATTAACATGAGGGGATTGGTTATTAAGAATACGGGTAGCTGGTATACCGTACGCACCGATGATGGTCGCGATATAGAAAGTAAGATCAAAGGAAATTTCCGCCTGAAAGATATCCGTACCACCAATCCTGTTGCGGTCGGAGACCGGGTCGATATTGATATCAATACCGAAGGGACCGCCTTTATCACCAAGATCGAAGACCGGAAGAATTACATCATCCGCCGCGCTTCCAATCTTTCCAAGCAGTCGCATATTATCGCCGCGAACGTAGACCAGGCGATGCTGATCGTGACAGTCAACTATCCGATTACCACTACCGTTTTTATCGACCGTTTTCTTGCTACAGCCGAGGCTTATCGTGTGCCGGTGAAGTTAGTCTTCAACAAAATAGATCGCTATCATGGCGGTGACCGGGAATTATTGGACGATTTGGTCAATCTGTATACGACGATCGGCTATCCTTGCTCTATGCTTTGTGCCCGTACCGAAGAGGGCTTGGATGTGTTGAGAGAAGACCTTAAAGGGAGAATCACTTTATTGTCGGGTCATTCAGGTGTGGGGAAATCAACTATTATCAATAAACTGATCCCAGGTGTCAATCTCCGTACCGGCGATATCTCCGAATACCATAACAAGGGAATGCATACTACCACCTTCTCTGAGATGATTCCTTTGTCGGATGGCGGTTACCTGATTGACACTCCAGGTATCAAAGGTTTTGGCACGATCGAAATGGAAGGTGCGGAAATCGCTCATTACTTCCCTGAAATATTCAAATTCTCCGCTGATTGCAAATTCAATAACTGCTCTCACCGCCATGAGCCGGGCTGTGCCGTCTTGCGTGCCGTAGAAGAACATTATATCAGCGAATCGCGATATAAAAGCTACCTGAGCATTCTTGATGATAAACAGGAGAGCAAGTATAGGGAAGAATATTAGACTGCCGGCAAGCTCATCCCTGTGATCTTGCGGTATAAATCCAATGCATATACATCTGTCATGCCGGAGATATAATCGAGGACGCATTGTACTTTGCCGTAGACGGTTGGTGCGTTTGTGTCGTACTGTTCCGGGATGCGTTGCAACAGGAGCTTACTGTAGGCATGATCCTGGTTCATGACAGCTTCTGTCAGCGTGTCGATCAAATGACTGAAGATATGGTAACCTGCTAGTTCAATGTCTAAAACTTCTTTGGCGCGGTATATCTTTTTGTAAGCGGTTTTTGAGCAGGTGTCGTATGCGGCTTTTGCCTGATCGCAAATGTTATCGATAAGCGGAGTGTTGTATGTTCCGCTGAGGATATCCTCTTCGTTTTCGAGGAAGATGCGGGAACATTCGTCAACCAAGAGGCCGATGATACAGGAACGTAAGTAGGCGATCTGTTCGTTGGTATCGTCTACCATCTTCATGACACGGACAATATGGTCGAGGCGTTCCCCTTCGAAAAAATTGAGGAGCAACCGGATGGCTTCTTCCGTTGTTAGGATATGCAGTTTGTAGGCATCCTCGATATCCATGATCTGGTAGCAGATATCGTCAGCTGCTTCCACCAAATAAACAAGCGGATAGCGGACGAACCTATTTGCGTCTTCCGGGTTCCGGCTAATGCCTAATTCGTTGGCAATGCGCAGGTAAGCCTCCTCTTCCGACTGGAAGAAACCGAATTTTCCTTTCTTCCCTGCGTAAACGGAAGAATACGGATATTTGATGATGGAGGCAAGCGTGCTGTATGTCAGGGCAAAGCCCCCTTTGCGGCGCCCGATGAACTGGTGGGTGAGCAGACGCATGGCGTTCGCATTCCCTTCGAAATGAAGAAAGTCTTCATAGCGCCCTCCTTCGTTGAGAATCTTTTCCTGTAACTTTTTTCCGTTACCTTCAGCAAAGTAAGCGGAGATCGCCCGTTCTCCTGAATGTCCGAATGGCGGGTTGCCCATGTCGTGGGCAAGACAGGCGGCTGAGACGATGGAACCTATTTCCGGGAAATTGACGCTTCCGTCGGGATATTTCAGCATCAGGCCTTTGGCGACATTGTTGCCTAATGAGCGTCCTACACAGGAGACCTCTAAGCTATGTGTCAAACGGTTGTGCACGAATATACTGCCCGGTAGGGGGAATACCTGAGTCTTGTTCTGTAAACGGCGGAAAGGGGAGGAAAAGATCAGGCGGTCGTAGTCTCGCTGAAAATCGGTGCGTTCATGTTTGCGTTCGTGATATTCTTCCATTCCGAAACGTTTGCCGGAGAGTAATTGATTCCAGTTCATCTTGTCTTGTTTGCTTAATAGATTAATTCTCCTTTTCCTTGGCGGATGATTTCAAAGTCGTCTGTTGTGCAGTTGATGACGGTCGAGGCTTCCGTACCTCCGTAACCGCCGTCGATGACGATGTCCACTAGGTTTTCATACTTCTCCTCGATCAGTTCGGGGTCGGTACTGTATTCGATGATCTCGTCTTTGTCATGCAAAGACATGGTCAAAATCGGATTTCCGAGTTCCCGTACAAGTGTACGGATGATATTATTGTCCGGCACGCGGATCCCTACCTCTTTTCTGTTCTTGTAGATTTTTGGTAGCTCACTGCTGGTCGGCAAGATGAAGGTAAAGGCGCCCGGTAGGTTTTTCTTCATCAACTTGAAAGCAGCGTTGCTCACTTTGGCGTATTCGCTCAGATTGGAAAGATCATAACAGATAATGGACAGGTTACTTTTCTGCGGGTTGACGCCTTTCAGCTGGCAGATCTTTTCGACTGCACGCACATTCAACGCGTCACAACCGATGGCATAAACGGTGTCGGTCGGGTAAATCACGAGGCCACCGTCGCGCATGATATTGACCACCTTGTCTATCTCCCTGAGATTGGGGTTTTCGGGGTATATTTTTACGAGCATAGCGTTATGAGTTGAAAATTGAAAGTTGAAAGCTGAAAGTTTGAGAAAACACGAAGTAAACTTTCCACTTTCACCTTTCCGCTTTCACCTGATTTACGGCTTAACCGTAAATGATGTGTCCGTTTTCGTCGGTATATTCTTCCAGACCTTTGCTGTACTGGTTCATGGCACGAAGGCTCATACCCATGCTTGAGAAGCCACCGTCGTGGTAGAGGTTCTGCATTGTGACTTTGCGGGTGAGGTCGGAGAACATCATAACGCAATAGTCTGCACATTCGTCGGCTGTGGCATTGCCCAGCGGGCTCATCTTTTCGGCGAAATCCATCAAATGATCCATGCCTTTCACGCCACTACCGGCTGTAGTCAATGTCGGTGACTGGGAAATGGTATTGATACGCACGTTCTTTTCACGGCCATAGATGTAGCCGAAACTGCGGGCAATGGATTCCAGTAGGCTCTTGGCATCTGCCATGTCGTTATATCCGAAGAATGTACGTTGTGCTGCCACATATGAGAGGGCGATCACTGAACCGTATTCGGCAATGGCATCCTGCTTTTTGGCAACCTGCAACATCTTGTGAAAAGAGATTGCGGAGATATCCAGTGTCTTTTCCAACATGCTGTAGTCCAAATCATCGTAAGTACGCTTCTTGCGCACGTTCGGGCTCATGCCGATGGAATGTAAAACGAAATCTATCTTACCCCCTAATATTTCTACTGATTTAGAGAAAACCGTTTCCAAATCTTCCACGCTCGTAGCATCCGCCGGAATAACTTCGGCGTGCAACTTCTCAGCCAGAGCATCCACCTGTCCCATACGAACGGCGATCGGTGTATTGCTCAGTGTGATCGTTGCTCCTTCTTCTACGGCTTTTTCAGCCACCTTCCAGGCGATGGACATGTCATTCAGCGCACCGAATATAATGCCTCGCTTGCCTTTCAATAAATTATGACTCATACCTTTTATTTTAATATGTTACGGCACAAAGATAGTAAAAATGTGCAAGATACGCAATCGCTTACATGAAACCCCTTCAAGTCTGGGACTGGATAGGGCCCCCGGATATTTATTCCCTGTAGTACACTCTTTTTACCCTCGGCGAGATAGAGGTAAGTATCTCGTATGGGATGGTCTTTAGTTTGTCCGAAAGTTCGCTGACAGGGAGTTCTTCGCCGAAAATGATGACGGAGTCTCCTTCGTGTGCGTCGGTATCGGTGACATCGATCATGCAGGCATCCATACAGATATTGCCAATGATCGGGCAACGGTGGCCATTAATCACGACCTCGCCACCACCATTGCTGAAATGACGGTCCAAGCCGTCGGCATAACCGATCGGGATAATCGCGATGCGGGAATCGCGCTTTACATAGCTCATCCGGCTGTAGCCGATGGAATCGCCTGCCGGAACGTTTTGTATCTGCAAGATAGTCGTCTTCAGCGTGCTGATGTTACGCAACCCTTTCTGACCGGAGGCACTGACTCCATACAGGCCGATGCCGAGACGTACCATATCCATCTGATAATCGGTGAACCGTTCTATTCCGGCCGAGTTCAGGATATGCTTGATCACCTTGTATTCCAACCCGGCTTCCAGTTCTGCTGCCACGCGGGTGAACGTATCCAGTTGCTTTTTTGTGAAATCGTCGAAGATATAGGAGTCGCTGCCTACGAGATGTGAGAATACGGAGCGAGCTACTACGCCGCTCTGTTCTTTCAGGCGACGGCAAACCTCCGGTACATCTTCCGGCTGGAAGCCTAAACGGTGCATTCCCGTGTCGATCTTGATATGGATCGGATAAGAGGTGATGCCCCTGCGTTCCGTCTCTTTTATCATTGCGTCGAGCAGACGGAAACTGTACACTTCCGGCTCCAGCTGGTTTTCAAACAAGACATTGAAGCTGCTGAATTCCGGATTCATGACGATAAGCGGGATCGAGATGCCTTCCTTGCGCAGTTCTTCTCCTTCGTCGGCAACGGCAACAGCCAGGTAGTCGCAACGATGTTCTTGCAGTGTCTTTGCCAGTTCATAGGAACCGGCTCCGTATCCGAAAGCCTTGACCATGCAGACCATTTTAGTTTCTGGCTTCAGCTTTGAGCGGTAATAGTTGAAGTTATGGACAACGGCATCCAGGTTCACTTCCAAGATCGTCTCATGCACTTTCTTTTCCAGCAGCTCGGATATACGTTCGAAATGAAATTGGCGGGAGCCTTTTATCAGAATCAATTCGTCTTTGAACTTTTTGAAAGACGGAGACTTGATGAATTCATCCGTTGTCAGGTAAAATTCTTTTTCGATATCGAAAGCACCTCCGTACTCTTTCAAGTCACGGCCGATACCGATAATGCGATCGATCTTCTTTCTGCGCACCAAGTCCGCAACTTTCTTATAAAGAGACTTCGGTAACGTTCCCGATTGCAGGATGTCTGAAAGGATTAGTGTGCATTTTAAATTCTTCTCTACGCGGCGGCTCTGTTGGAAGTCGAGGGCGATATCCAAAGAATTGATATCCGAATTGTAGGTGTCGTTTATCAATAGGCAGTTGTTGATACCCTGCTTTACGTCCAAGCGCATGGCAACCGGTTCGAGGCGCTTGAATTTTTCGATATCGTTTACGCTTGTCGGTTTCAGATACAACATCACGGCCATACAGTGGATGGCGTTTTCGATAGAAGCGTCGTCCGTAAAAGGAATCGTGTATGTCCGGTCGAAACCTAAAAGCGTGCAGCGGATAATGGTTTCGGAATCCAGTTTCTTGATCGATTCGATATACAAAGGGGCTTCCGAGTCTGTCCGACTCCAAGTGATTGCTTTGTGGGACAGGCAGGCCGACTCGATGCAGTTGGCGATAAAAGCATCGTCGCCGTCATAGATGATTGCTTCGCAGTCGTTGAACAACGTCAGCTTTTCTAGACATTTCTGCGTGGAAGAGATAAAGTTCTCCTGATGCGCTTCCCCTATGTTTGTGATTACGCCGATGGTTGGTGCGATGATCGGTTGAAGGCGTTCCATTTCGTCCGGCTGGGAAATGCCTGCTTCGAAGATGCCTAATGTATTTTTGTCGCTCATCTGCCATACCGACAGCGGAACCCCCAATTGCGAGTTGTAGCTCCGGGGGGAGCGGACGATGTTGAACTCGTTGTGCAATAATTGATAAAGAAACTCTTTTACAATCGTTTTCCCGTTGCTTCCCGTAATGCCGATTACCGGAATATTGAAACGTTTCCGGTGATGGGCCGCTAACTTCTGGAGTGCTTTCAGTGTATCCTTGACGACAAGGAAGTTTGCTTCAGGCATCGATTCGAACTCCGGTAAAAAAGTGCTGACTACGAAGTTGCGTACACGTAATTTATATAATCCTTGTATATAATTATGTCCGTCGTTGGTCTTTGTCTGGAGGGCAAAGAATAGACTTTGTTCGGGGAATGAAAGACGGCGGCTGTCGGTAAGCAATATACTGACAGGAGCGTCATATAATTTTTGGGCGTCAGCTCCAATTATCCCGGCGATTTCTTTAATTGAATATTCCATTCTTTTTTCTATAATTAAGTTTAGAACTTCTTTTTAATCATTTCGACTTCATTTGTCATATCAAAGTAAGGGAATTTCTCGTTAAGTCGTTCCATCTTTAACAAAGTTTGCGAGATGAATCGTTTATAGGCTTCGCTTTCCGGTTGAAACGGCTTGTGGTTAATGGCCTTTTGGATATCCTTCCATTCTTTAAGAATTGACAGCGAATCAGGTGAAAGCATGCTGCCTGTGAACCGTTCCCAGATATATTCGATCGCCGTGGTGGATGGATGCAGCATATCGTCGGCATAGAAACGGTACTCCCTCAATTCGTCCATCATGATTTCGTAAGCTGGGAAATAGGCGGTGTGTTCCGGGAATTCCTTTTGCAGAGCGTCGATGGCAAGCAGGAGGGTAGCTTTGCTGAGCTGGTTACCGTGTGCTCCGTCTTTCCAATGGCGGATCGGACTGACGGTGAAGAGTATCTTCAGCTCTGGATTCTGTTTCCAAAGCGATAGAAGCAGACTTTTCCATTCCGCTACGATTTCTCCTACGGTAAGTAACTGTCGGTCGAACATCTTTTCTGGCAGCCTATGGCAATTGGATACGACCTTTCCCGAACTTTTCAGCTTGTAGACCCATGCCGTGCCGAAAGTAAGGATCATCCGTTGGGCTTTCAGTATCGTGTCAGCGGAACTGAACAGTCGCCTATTGATGTTGGCTAAGCATTCCGTTTCCGAAGGTGAGGAAAAACGGCTGTGATGGCTGAAGCTATGATAAATCCCTTCATGCTGAAAAAGATCATCTCCTGTGAACTGTTCCGGCTGAAGTAGCATGCGAATCGCTTCGGCTATGGACGAAGGATTATAAAGCGTACCGAATGGGTTCAAATCGGTCTTGAACTTGTTTCCCTCCAATTTTTTTCCTATGTTCTCGGCAAAGCAGGAACCAAGCAGAACCGTTTGCACCGTATAGGAAAATGTAAATGGGGTTTTGGGGATTGTGATGTGGGTGTAAAATTCCATATTGTATTTAATTGCCATATATTTATTCGTTTTTCAATCACTTCCTTTACAAGTTTATGCAACTTTTTTCAAATAGGTAAATTTTATCTCCTTTTCGAATTGGATATTTATCTGTGAGCATAAGCTGTCATTGTTTCGGACTTCGACACTTTTGGTTTAAACACATATAATCGCAAATTTGGCTTTTTACAGGTGGAAAGAAATAAAAAATGACAATTGACAACTAAAAGGCAGGCCTTTGATTGTCAATTGTCATTTTTTTGATCATTATGAGATGCCTGATTAATTGGCGATTATCAGTTAATTAAACTCTTTCCCATATTTCATCTGTGCATCGGCAACGAATTGTTTGATGCGTTGTTCGTCCTCTTTCTTGCAGATCAGGAGAACATTGCCGGATTCGGCCACGATGCAATCATTGATGCCCTGTATGACGGTGAGGCGTTTCGGATTGTCGAGGGCAACGATATTGCCGTTGCTTTCGTACATTATCGCTTCACTTTTTAGGAGCGCATTGTTTTGTTCGTCTTTCTTCGCCAGGTCAAACAGCGATCCCCATGTCCCGAGGTCGGCCCAGCCGAAGTCAACACAGAGCATATATACGTTGTCCGCTTTTTCCATGATCCCGTAGTCGATGGAGATATTCAGGCAGTAAGGGAAGTTCTCGGCGATGAAATCTCGTTCTTCCGCTGTGTTGAATTTTTCTTTGCCCAAATCGAAACGGAGGGAGATATCGGGGAGAAATTTGGAGAATGCTTCTAAAATGGTGTTGACGTTCCAGACGAAAAGACCGGAATTCCAGAAAAACTCGCCGCTCTCCATGAATACTTTTGCCAGTTCCAAATCCGGCTTTTCAGTAAAAGTCTTCACTTTCGTGAATTCGCCCAGCATGATATCGCTGCTTTGGATATATCCGTAGCCTGTTTCAGGACGGCTCGGTTTAATGCCTAACGTAACTAGTGCATTGTTGTCTTTTACGAAGTCGAGGCTTTTCTGCACATCTTTCAGGAAAATGTCCTCTTTCAGAATCAGATGATCGGAAGGTGCGACAACAATATTTGCATTCGGGTTGCAAGCTTTGATATGATATGCCGCATAAGCGATGCAAGGAGCTGTATTACGACGTGCCGGTTCCAATAATATCTGCGATTTTCCCAACTCTGGCAGTTGCTCTTTTACAAGTGAAGCGTATTGCTCATTTGTTACAATATAGATATTTTCGATCGGAATAATCTTGGAGAAACGATCGAATGTCATCTGTAGTAGCGACCGGCCTGTACCGAAAAAGTCAAGAAACTGTTTAGGGTAACTTTCTCTGCTGAAAGGCCAGAAACGGCTTCCGATCCCACCGCCCATGATAACGCAATAATTATCTTTCATGATGATCCAGGTTGTTTTTTTAGTTATACTCTTACAAAGTTAACGAAATATTCCGGGATTTCGTTTATCCATAAATCCTAAGAAGATATAAAATGAAAAAAAAGAGGAAAATGTTTGCAGGTTTAAAAATAATGTCTACCTTTGCAACGCAAATGAGAAACAAACTTACTCAAAGCAAATGCCCAGATGGCGGAATTGGTAGACGCGTTGGTCTCAAACACCAATGGATTCACTTCCATCCCGGTTCGATCCCGGGTCTGGGTACCAATAAACCCTGATAATCGACTGATTATCAGGGTTTTTCCTTTCTGTAAGGCGTACTAAATGTGTACTGAGCGACAAAAACAAGAATAGAGTGTACTTTTGTGGTTTTCATCCTTTCATCTTTATGATTTCTTAACTCTTATGCATTCTTTTCTGTCTTATTATTGCTGATGTTTTCTCGGAAAATGCGATTTCCACCTTATATTTGTATCTGAGAACAAAATTATATAAGGTACAGTTATGGAAAATCATATAGAAACCAATTTTAGAGAGATACAGAAGATATTAGATAGTTGCGTATCGCATGGCTATAAAACTAAAGTAGATGCACTATTTTTAAAGCGTGAATATCTGACACAGGCTCAGCTAAAGGATTATTTGCGGCAGGAAATTTTCCGTGTTACCGAAAATATAGTAGCCATTCAGCAAAAATACCGTGTCGTGCGTGATATTGTACAGGATATGGATGTTCCCGATTTTTTGTGGGAAAGCGGTTATTTTGAGGACTTAAACTCTAATGAGAGGAAAAAGTACATCGTTTTCCGCTGTTCTGATTTTGATATGGACGCATATTTGCATGAACCGTCTTGCTATGATGAACGACTTCCCTATTTTTCCATCATTGTTAGCCTTGTGGTACTTTCCAAGTATTTGTACTTTCTGCAAGAACAGGAAAGCAAATACTATACAGATTCTATTGTCTCCCAAGAACAAGTCTTGCCAAAAGAAAAAGATGAAAGTGTAGAAACCACTCCAGCCAAGATTGTGGGTAAAAGCAATCCCTTCAAATCCACTTTGAAAGCCAATGAAATCAAACTTCTGACTGAATGTGTGAACGAAGCGAATATGTTTACTACTACTGTCAGCACCAAAATACTTACCGATTTTTTCAACTGTAAGTTGGACGGTGTATTGAAAGTTAATAATACCCGTCTGTTGGCTTACCTAATGATGCAACTCAGCTGTTATAACTACATCGTTTATGAGTGGCAGTCAGTTATAGCAAACAACAAGTTGATATTGAAGAAGATAAAAGGAGAACCACTTACACGCACTGACTTGTCGAGTGCGACAGACCAGGCGAAGAACATCTATCCGAAAGGATATGAAATTATAGACAAATACATCAAACAACTGCAAAAAGGTTGAGCATAGATTGAACGCTCAAACAAAGGTCAATTAGACTTCATTTTCAACCTCTTAACTTTGCTCCCGTTAACACAAAAGACGAGGGTGCGCACCTTCATATTGTTTCACCTAAAATCCCAAACGATATGGAAAAAGACTTGGAGTTAAGAGTTTCCGAACTCGAAAAGATGTTGTTCCTTTCAAAGAACGTGCTTAGCTTCGATGAAGCGAGCAGGTTCTTGAACCTTTCTAAAAGTTACCTGTACAAGCTGACTTCGGGTAACTTGATACCCCATTACAAGCCGCAGGGCAAAATGCTTTATTTTGAAAAGGCTGAGCTGGAAGCATGGTTGCGTCAGAACCCGGTGAAGACGCAGGCGCAGATAGAGCAGGAAGCGCAGAAGTATATCCTTAACCGTCCTCTAAAGAAATAATGGCTATGGAAAACAAGACGAAAGAGGAAATCGGACAAGGTACAGCCATGACGAAAGAAGATTTTGCAGCCCTTTGGAAAACCATTCGTCTAAAGGTGACGGACACTTATGAAGTACCGCCCGAAATTCTTTGGGTGAACGGTTCTACTATCGGCACGTTGGGCAATTTCAGTGCATCCACAGGCAAAGCCAAGAGCAAAAAGACATTCAACATTTCCGCCATTGTTGCGGCAGCATTGAAGAATGACGAGGTTTTGAAGTATTCGGCATATCTGCCACCGAACAAGCGCAAAATTCTCTATGTTGATACCGAGCAGAGCAAGTACCATTGCCATAAGGTCATGGAACGTATTTTGCGCCTTGCCGGACTGCCGACCGATAAAGATGTGGACGATTTTGTTTTCATTGTGTTAAGGGAGCAGACCCCCGACAAGCGTAAGCAGATAATTGGCTATATGTTAGAGAATATGCCCGATGTGGGGTTGCTCATCATTGACGGAATCCGTGATTTGATGTACGACATCAACAGTCCGAGCGAATCGACCGACCTAATCAACCTTTTGATGCGCTGGTCAAGTGGGTATAATCTGCATATCCATACCGTACTGCATTTGAACAAGGGGGATGATAACACAAGAGGACATATCGGTACAGAGCTGAACAACAAAGCTGAAACCGTCCTGCAAATCACGAAAAGCACGCAGGACGGCAATATAAGTGAAGTAAAGGCGATGCACATACGTGACCGGGAGTTTGACCCGTTCGCATTTCGCATCAATGACAACGCTTTGCCCGAAGTCATGGACGGTTATGTATTCCAGCAACCCAAACAAGACAGGAACTTTCCGCTTACAGAGTTGACGGAACAGCAGCACCGGGAAGCATTGGAGAACGGTTTCGGCAAGCAGGTTGTACAAGGCTATTCCAATGTGATAGCGGCATTGAAACAAGGTTACGCAAGTATAGGTTACGAGCGTGGACGCAATGTCCTTGTGTCGCTTAACAAGTTCCTTGTGAACAAGCGCATGATTGTGAAAGAGGGTAAGGGCTATCGCTACAATCCCGATTTTCATTATTAAAAGTCGGTTTGGTTTAGTCCGGGTGTATATATAAGCGGAACGGACTGTCTGTTTCCCGGTATCGACAGCAGGCAGGTTTAGTATGGTACGGGTATATATATGACGGACTAAACAGGACTGGCGCACTTTTCAACGATTTTTTAATCCCCAAAAAGAAAATATTATGAACATCGAAGATGTGAAACAAATACCCATCGCAGATTATCTGCATAGTTTAGGTTATTCGCCCGTCAAGCGGCAGGGTAACGGTTTATGGTATAAATCACCATTGAGAGAGGAACACGAAGCGTCCTTTAAGGTGAATACAGACCGCAACCTTTGGTATGACTTTGGCGCAGGAAAAGGCGGCAACATCATCGCCCTGGCAAAGGAACTTTACTTTTCCGACAGTCTGCCCTACCTTTTAAAGAGGATAGAAGAGCAGACCCCGAATGTTCGCCCAGTCAGTTTTTCTTTTCCCCAGTGTAGGACAGAACCAAGTTTCCAACATTTGGAAGTCCGGGACTTAACTCATCCGGCATTGCTCCGTTATTTGCAGGGACGGGGTATCAATATTGAGCTGGCAAAAAGAGAATGTAAGGAACTTCATTTTACCAATAACGGGAAGCCATTCTTTGCTATCGGGTTCCCGAACATGGCAGGAGGTTACGAGGTTCGCAATTCCTTTTTCAAAGGCTGTATTGCCCCGAAAGACATCACCCATATACGGCAGCAGGGAGAGCCGAGAGAGAAGTGTCTGGTATTCGAGGGATTCATGGACTACCTCTCTTTCCTTACGCTCCGCATGAAGAACTGTCCGACCATGCCTGACCTTGACAGGCAGGACTATGTTATTCTTAACTCGACTGTCAATGTGCCGAAAGCCATTGATGTGCTATACCCGTATGAACGCATCCACTGTATGCTTGACAATGACGAGGCGGGGTATAAGGCGACACGGGCTATCGAATTAGAATACTCCTACCGTGTGCGTGACTTCTCGCACAATTACAGGGGGTATTCGGACTTGAACGATTACCTGTGCGGCAGGAAGCAGGAACAGAAAAACGCAGCCAGCCAAGTACAGGAAATAAAGCAGAAAACCGGACAACGTGCCGCCCCAAGACAAAAGAAGGGCAGGGGCATTTAATCCGGCAGGATTGCCAGCGGCTGGCGGTTTCATAGGGAGAGCAAGGTTATGTTTCGGTAGACCGAAACCACCTTGCTTTGCTCACCGCAAAGGAAACCGCTCCCGTTGGTCGCAATTTCTAAGACATCATTTAAAAGTAAAAAGGCATGAAAAAGATACAGGACAAGCCGGGCGGTCGTCCGGCAAAGAAACGGACGGAAAAGCAGAAAAAGGTAGTCAGCACGAAGCTGACCGAGTTGCAGTATTACGCCATCAGGAAGCGAGCCGGGGAAGCTGGGGTGCGCATCAGTGAATATGTCCGGCAAGCAGTTATTTCGGCAGAGGTCATACCCCGGCTGAACAGGCAGGATGCAGATGCTATCCGCAAGCTGGTAGGGGAAGCCAACAACATCAACCAGCTGGCGCATAGGGCAAATGCCGGAGGTTTCGCATTGGTGGCGGTGGAATTGGTGAAACTCAAAGATAGGATTGTTGAAATCATAAACCATTTGTCGGATGATTGGAAAAATAAAAAAAGGAAGCGGTTTTAAGGGCTGTGTGAACTATGTGCTTGGTAAGGAGCAGGCGGTTTTGCTTCATGCGGATGGGGTTCTGACCGAGAGCCGGAGCGATATAATCCGCAGTTTCTGTATGCAGACCGGGATGAATCCCGACTTGAAAAAGCCGGTTGGACATATTGCACTAAGCTATTCGGCAGTGGACGCACCCAAATTGACAGACGAGAAGATGGTACAGCTTGCACAGGAGTATATGCGTGAAATGAAAATCACCGATACGCAGTACATCATCGTGCGCCATCAAGACCGGGAGCATCCACACGTGCATATCGTGTTCAACCGTATAGACAACAACGGCAAGACTATTTCGGACAGGAACGATATGTACCGTAACGAACAGGTATGCAAGAAGCTGAAAGCCAAACATGGGCTTTATTTCGCCAAGGGGAAAGAGCAGGTGAAACAGCACCGATTGAAAGAGCCGGACAAGTCGAAATACGAGATTTACACGGCTGTGAAAAATGAAATCGGCAAATCCCGCAACTGGCAGCAGTTGCAGCACAGGTTAGCGGAAAAGGGTATCACTATCCAGTTCAAACGAAAGGGACAGACCGATGAAATACAGGGCATATCCTTTTCCAAAGGAGAATACACGTTCAAAGGCTCGGAGATAGACCGCAGTTTCAGTTTTTCCAAACTGGATAGATATTTCGGAGATACAGGTTTGAATGTTGCCGAAAGTCAACGGCAAACAGCTTTCGCACCCATTCGGGAACAAATACCCACACGGAGTAACGCAGAAAGTCCGTTTATAAGCGGTTCGCTCGGTCTGTTTTTTGCATCACCGTCCCCGGTGGATGAAGAGCCGAACTTGAATTTGAGAAAGAAGAAGAAAAAGAAAAAACGACTTAAATTGTAAAGACATGGAAGACAACTTGATTTTAGAGGGGCTTCTCTCTATGGTAACAGAACTGAAAGAGAAGTTGGAAGCGCAGGTAACGCCAGCCAGCCGGGAGGAAACTCTCGAACGGTTTGGAGCGATTGAACAGGCATTGTCGAGGCTGCATAGTAATCCGGCTGTTCTTGTGGAGAAGTTGCAGACTATCCAAAGTCAACTTGACGATGTACGGAACAGGATGCAAGGTCAGCAGCAGCATATCGAGGACACCAAGAGAATATCATTGGAAATCTATCGTAATTTTAAAATAATGGTTGATACCTTGAATTCCTACAAGACGGATAAAGAGGAAGTTGCCCCCTTGCCGTTCTATCAACGGATTTACAACAAGGTTACTTCTTGGATTCGTCCGGGATTGTTTATTTTTTCGGCAGTGCTGGTTCTCTGTTCCGCTTCCATATGGTTAAATATCCGTTTGGCTACACGGATGCAGCAGTTACAGGACAATGATATGAAATACCGTTTTTTGCTGATGCAGGGTTGGGCAAACGGAGAAGTCCTTGATATACTGGAAACCAAATTCAACTGGCAGAGGGATAATGATTTCATTCAAATTCTGACCGATTCTGTGATAGATTTTGAATATCGCAGCAAGAAACAGGCGGAAGCATTGGAACGTGCAAGGCTGTTGAACGAGCAAGCCGAACAGCTAAAGAAAGAAGCCGATAAGTTGGGTAAACCATAAACGAAGTAAAGCTGGAGTGATGAAATGAAAACTTTCTTACTCCAGCTATTTCGTTTTTGATATGTAATTTTGTGCTTAGCTTACTAATCAACAATTTCAAAACGCACCAGCATGGAATAGTCCTTTTTAATGGTACGGAAATTGTCGAATGAGGCAACATTCGATGATAGGACATTGCTTTGCGCTATCGGAAAAGCATTACCGCTATCTTTTTCCACAATGCGTATGACATTGCCTAATCTTTTACCCAAGGCTTCAACCAAATAAGTAGCTTTTCGCTGTGCAGCTTTTAGTGCTTCTATCTTTCCTTTTTGGTGATATGCCAACATATCTTTATTTTCCAATTCACCGATGCGCATCGTATTAATGCCTTTCGTATCTATGTGCTTGATTATTTCATCTATCTGTTTGAAATCAGTCAGTGTAATATCAAATTGCTTGGATATTAAAAAATCCTGTCCTTGCTTTCGCCAATAATCGCCAATCTCTTGTGTACGGATTACATCTTGCGTAATACCTACTTCGGAAAGTTTCTTTCGCAATCCTTGTTCTATTTGTGACAATGGCACTTTGGTGTGATACTCTTCGGGCTTAGACTTTCCATCAAATTCTTCCTCGAAGTATTCACGAATTTCAATGATGTAGTGAATTTTGTCCGGCATGATTTCTATTTCCGATGTACCTGTCACTTCAATGTAGTGTTCATTAACTTCTTGCGCTTGCGCAGTTAGAACCATAAAGAAGACAATAGCGGATAAAAATAGTTTTGTTTTCATGATGGTTAGGTATTTATTTGTTTTTAATCAGTTAAACGCCTGTTTTTCTTATCTATATAAAACCAAGTTTCGCTTTCCCAATAATGTTTTTCTCCGTCTGATTCAGGAACTACCTTTCGTTCACCTTTTAAAGTTGCTTTGGCTTTTCCTCCTTTAAATGGGTAGGCAAACTTAAATTGAGGTTCAATTATTACATTACCCAATGAATCGGCAAAACCTACCAATCCATCCTCGTCCATTATACGGAAAAGCCCTTCTTGTATGTAGTCGGGACCATTATCATATTTGAATACATAGAAAAGTTCTTTGCCCGCATCATTGATGCAGATTATTCGAGCGTCCTTTGGCTTGTTCTCATAAACAAAACCTATTTTTTTGATAGTATCTGTTTGACAGTATCTGTACTTGCCGTATGGCACAATGGTATCGCCCCGTTCATTCAGATAACAGACCGGAACACCCACCTCCAAATAAGGCTCTGTGGTATGGGCAGTCAGTGTGGCGTCATATCGCATCAGAATTGGAGTGTCACAAGAACTGTAGCCGATTATCAAAACATCAGTATGAGGGTTGATAGGAGTTGTCGGTCTATCCAATTTAAATTGAAAAACAAGAGTGTCCTTTGGGGCTGGTAAAGTTATAGAAATACCCGTTACAGCATTGAATGCATTTAGTGCAGCTCTTTTGAATTTTCGGTTGTTACACGAAATAACTTGGGGGTTGGTAATATATCCGTTACCATCTAATTTATATGTAACATAGACCATCCCTTCTCGATTCTTTTTCTGTAATTTAGGTGGATACTTACATGATTTGCTTAGAGTTTTGATAAGCCAATTATAGTTATTAACTTCATTTTTTGTTGGACTATCATTCTTGAATAAAACAGGTACAGTCCAAACAGAGTTCCGATATTCACCTTTACCATGAAAATTGATGGTAGGAGTCCACCGTGGCATACCTTTTATGATTTGCAATACTTGGTTGTCCCATTCTTGTATGCCACAACCTCGTAAGGTCTCTACCTTTATTATTTCTCCGTAAGAATCAATGCGTATCGTATAAATCCCTTTGATTTCTTTTTTACCGTTTAATAGATTGGAATCGTATGTTAGGCGTTCATTAATGTAGTTGGTAATTGCATACGGATTTGCTTTTTCAAAATAAGACACAGCTTCCCATTCCACAAAACTTTGTTTCAATTCTTCTTCCCTAACGCTGTCCGCCTTTACCCTATCCCTATAATGTTGGGGCAGGAAAGGGACATATACCGTATAAAGACACTCCATTCGTTTGCCGTTTTTGTTCCTGCAAGGCAGGCAGTGTGGAAGCTCTTTGGTCAGTCTGATGACCTCTTTGTCAAAATCTTCATGGATGGTCGTCAAAATGGTATTCCAGCGTGGTAGCCCTAATGTGTCAAGAGCAAACATCACTACGGAATAACCTGCCACATTCTTTTTTAGCAACTCTTCTGGGTATTTCATTTGGGAAACATAGTATTTTGTCAAATCGTAATCCCATACCGCCCATCGGGGAGGTTCTATCGTGGATAAATCTTTAATTGGTTCTCCGGTTATTTTAGCAACACCTTTATTCCAAATATCCTCTTTACGCCAAATACTATCCAAGCGTTCTTCGTTCTGCCTTTGTCCTTGAACACTGTTATCTGTTGTACATCTGACAGGTGTAACTCCGATTGTCAAACTTTCCGGCAGATATTGGAGAACCAACGTACTATCTGTCAGTTCTTGAATAATGTAATTCTTTTGAAAAGATTTTATTGTATCTCCATGCAAAGAGTAAGAATCGCATATTTCAGTTTGTTTTTCATCATATAGAAAGGTCTGTTTCCATCCAGCGCTGCGGAATTCCATTTCCATAGCATAGTGTTTGTCTTTGGGAAGTTGCACTTTCCATATTTTATTCTCTAATAAAGCAGACATATCTGCCGAATTCTTGTCTTGGGCTAAAAGTGGGCTGACAAGATTGAGAGAAAATATAAATAATATGGATAGAAAATATTTCATTCAACCAATTATATAAACAACATCCAAATATAATGTAAATGAGTAATAGAATAGCGTATTAAATAATTTATTTCTTCCTGTATTTGAATAAATTAACTTTTAATACTCAAGTAAAAATCAGTACATTTACAAGTTTAGTTCATACCTTTGTTTATATATCCAAAACGGACTAAACCTATTTTTTGTCGGCAGATTATATGTTGCTGGCGAAAAGAAAAACAGTATTCTTCTTTTCGCCAGTATTACTTTTTATGATAGGTTAGTAATTTGAGGAAGCAATGAACTCCTTTATTTCTTCCTCGCTTGGAAGTTCTATCATGTACTTCTGTACGAAGATATTCGGGTCTAATCCGGCAGTGGCATACTTAACCAATGTATCTCCCTTTTCTGTGCAAAGCAGAATACCGATAGGCGGATTATCATCCGGCTGCATCACTTCCGCCTTGAAATAGTTCAGATACATATTCAGTTGCGAAGCATACTCATGGCGGAACTTGTCTATCTTCAATTCCACAATAACATGGCACTTCAAGATGCGGTGATAGAACACAAGGTCGGCAAAGAAATAGTCCTCATCAATCAAGATACGCTTTTGCCGAGCTTCAAAACAGAATCCATGCCCCATTTCCAGCAGGAAGTGTTGTAGGTTGTCAAGAATGGATTGCTCCAAGTCGTTTTCTGTTACTAAGGCTCGTTCATTCAATCCTAAGAACTCTAAAGTAACAGGGGTGTTGATAACATCTTTAGGTTGTAATAGGGTTGCTTGTTGCTGGACTAAAGCGGAGAGGGCTTCTTTGTTCTTGGATAGTCCGCTACGTTCATAGTATAAAGACGCTATTTGCCGTTCCAGTTCTCTTGCAGACCAACAGCCACGTATTGCTTCCATTTCATAGAAAGCACGCTTTGTCGGATTTTCGATTTTGGAGATGAACTTTAAGTGAGAATAAGGTAATTTATTGAACAACCTTTCAGCAGGAATACTCCACTTATTATATTGTATTTCTGATGTTTGTAATTCGGCACACACTGAGTGCCGAATTGGTTCCGTGAATTCGGCGGACAGCGTGTGCCGAATTTCATTTCCTGCCATGATGTAGTGTAATACTTGTTCTTTCAGTTGTGGATAAACAAGGTACAGCCGCCTAAATTCACGGAATCTACGTTCATTCAGACCTTTTGTTTTCAGCCGTTGTTCCAGCTTTTTCAACAGTTGTTCACCGTATGCGGCACGGTCTTCTCCGTTCTGCTCAAACTCTACGATATAGCACCCCATAAGCCAGTTACGGGAAGTAAGTGCAAGGTTTACAGCGTGTGCGGCTTGTGCCTGCAACGTGTTCTGTATCGTACAGATATGTTTTACTAATGCTTCAAAGTCCATAGTTACAAAGATAAGTCTTTTGTGGTTAAAACTTTAGTTCGGGTAGGCTGTTTATTGCTTCCTCTTTCAATTTATCCACGGCACGGGTGTATTTCTCGGTATGCTTCAATCCGCTATGTCCTAAAAGACTGGCTACCGTCTTGATATTTGCCCCATTGTTCAGAATATTCACGGCAAAACTGTAAACCTAAAAAGCGGAAATTAGAAATTGAACGTAATTCACACTGATACAATCATTTGTGTCTTATAGTGGCTTTAGATGTCTAATCCCTGAAATGCAAGAAAAAGCAGATTTGGGAAAAGGTTCAGTTACTTATCCGTTCCCTGTTTTTGAAACAGAAAAATGAGGTAAAACACTGAATTATACACGGGTTCAGCCAATAAAGACGGTTTTCTTTGGTGACTGTCTTCTGTTAGCTGATTAAGGCGTTGTTCGTCTGTGGTTTCCATTCGCTTTAATAGCTCTGTTAGAAGTAATTTTATCACTTTAAAGTAACAGAGTATGGTAACAGATTTCAAACTGCTTTTCTACATCAAGAAAACAGAAGCAAAAGCCGATGGCACTTGCCCGATTATGGGGCGTATCTCCATCGGAAAAACGATGGCACAATTCAGTACCAAACAAACTACTGCTGTATCCCTTTGGGATACACGGGCAAACCGTATGTCGGGGAAAAGTACAACAGCAGTAGGCGTTAATCGAGCATTGGATAAGTTGAGCGTTTCGATTAACTCACACTATCAGAAATTAATCCGGCTGAATGATTCGGCAACCGCCAACGAGGTAAAGAATGCCTTTCAAGGCGTGGCTTCGGCTCAACACACTTTGGTTAAGTATTACCAAAACCACAATCAAGAATTTTTCAAACGTGTAGGTGTCAATCGGGAAAAAAGTACAGCCGAACAGTACGAAATATCACTGAACCATCTTATCCGCTTTCTCCGAAAGAAATACAACGTGTCGGATGTTCCATTTACTAAACTGGATTTGAATTTTATCGAAACCTATGATTTTTATCTACGGGTGGAACTCAAACGAAAATCAAATACAATTCTTGGTATCGTTCGCCCTCTTCGGAAGATGATTAAGTTAGCGATAGCAGAGGGTATTATCTATCGTGATCCTTTTGATGGATATGCACCTGAACGCCCGAAAGCAGAACAAAAGTACCTGACACGGGAAGAACTCGACCGCTTGATGAAAACACGCTTAGACCATCCATCCCGATACCTTACCCGTGATATGTTTTTGTTCTCCGTTTTTACGGGCTTGGCGTATCGGGATGTCTGTAACCTTACCCCTAAACACATAGTTAGAGCCGATGACGGTGTACTGTGGATTAGAACGACCAGACAAAAGACTGGAACGCCTTGCGATATTCCCCTGTTGGAGTTACCCAAACAGATTATTGAGAAATACAAGGGTGTTGCCAAAGATGGTAAATTGCTCCCGATGCTTAGTTGTGGCAGGTTGAATAAGAACCTAAAAGTAATTGCAACTATCTGTAAAATAGACCGTAAGCTCATCTACCATGCCGGGAGACATACATATGCGACCGAAATTTGCCTGTCGCAAGGTGTTCCAATAGAGAGCGTTAGCCGAATGTTGGGACATCGTGATTTACGTTCCACACAGATATACGCCAAAATTACGGAACACAAGATAGCCGAAGATATGCAGAGGGCTGAATCTCGTATTGAGGATAAGTTTCAAGTAGTATTATAACCGCATAACATTATGACAATGAAGATAAAAACAAGAAGCACTTTTGCCGTGCTGTTTTATATTGATAAATCAAAAGCAAAGAAAAAGAGTAAGGGGCTATGTATCATTACTGGGCGTATCACCATAGATACGCAAATAGCCCGATTCAGTACAAAGATGGGTGTAGTTCCCGAAATGTGGGATGCTCAAACTGGACGGGCTATTGGCAAGGGCAAAGAGATTACCAAAATAAATCGTACTCTTGATAATTTGGAACAGGAGATACAGAGCCATTATGGCCGCTTGGTTTTGGAAGATGGGTATGTTACTGCCGAAGCAGTTAAAAATGCTCTAAATGGTATCGGGAAAAAGGCTACTGGACTACTGGAACTATTCAGAGAACACAACGAAGAATTTAAACTTCGGGTAGGTGTAAACCGTGTAAAGGACACCTACGAACAATATCTGCACTCTTACAGGGTACTGGAAAATTTCTTGTGGGTACGATTTCAAGTAAAAGATATTGCATTGAATCAGCTTACCCATAGCTTTATTGATGCTTATGATTTTCATTTGAGGGTAGATAAGCGAATGAACGGTAATACGGTCTTGAATCATACTATCCCTCTTCGGAAAATGGTTCGTAGAGCCATTAGCCAAGATATTATCAAACGTGACCCATTTATCAACTACGTTGCAGAAAAACCGCTGAAACAACGTAGGCACTTGACGATGGATGAATTTCAAAAGCTACTTACCACACCCATAACCGAAAAACACCTTGAACGGTGTCGAGATATGTTCCTGTTTGCTTGTTTCAGTGGGATGGCGTATGCCGATGTGTGTAACCTATCCGAAAAGCATATCACAAAGGATGATAACGGTATAATGTGGATAAGGATTGAACGGCAGAAAACCAAAAGTGAGTGCAGAATCAGGCTGTTAAGTGTCCCCATTCAGATAATGGAGAAGTACAAACACGAGCGGACGGATGATAAGATATTCAAATTAAAGACGTTGAAAACCATTGATGAGAATTTAAAAACCATCGCTCAAAAATGCGGTATTGAAAGCCGTCTTTGCTATCATATGGGGAGACATACGTATGCCACCCAAGTGTGTATATCACAGGGTGTTCCGATTGAAACGCTCTGCAAAATGATGGGACATCGCTCGGTGCAGACTACTCAGATTTACGCCAAAATCACGAACCAAAAGGTTAATGAGGATATGAAAATTCTATCCAATCGTATTGAAAACCGCTACGAGTTGCCAAAAGATGATGTGCCAGAGGAATTTGGTAGAAATCAGTATTATAAATAAAAATAATGCTATATCTTTGTATTTGAGAACCACGTATTTTAAATACATCCAATAGAAAATATGTATATAGAGAATATTATTAACAAAATAAATAATGCTAACAAATCCAGATCTGGGTTTTACTTTGAACTGTTGATTCAAAACTTGCTCAAATTGCATTTTAATAAGCAAGGGAAAAATTTTATCACAGACTTCCAGATTGGCAAGATTAGATTAGATGGCTATATTGAAACGGGTATAGATATTTATGATGGTCCGATTGGCTTTGAGATAAAGTATGTTCATCATATGAACTATGAGATGATGAACTCTATGTTAAAGCGATTTACAGAGTTGTTGCATACTTCTCCAATTAAATATATAATTATTATTTGCCCTATTCCTCCAGCAGGAATACGCTATAAAGGGATAACAAACGAATCCCCCAAAATTATTTTCTGGGATAATAAGAAAATAAATGAATTAATAGAGGAAAATGCTGATGCTATAGAGTCTATTGTGAATAGCTTGTTTAAGTTAGATATAGAAAATGAAATAAGAAAAAGTAGTGATGATTGGAAAAAGTCAAGATTAGATGTCCTCAATGAGATAAAGAAAGCATATAAAAAAGGTAATATGTCATTGCTTTTAGGTGCTGGCGTATCTTGTAGTGCAGGTTTCCCAAACTGGGGGACTTTATTAAACTCTTTATATGCTAATTTTGTTAATAAAGTTTTCAATAATGATGTTGTAGCGGATGATACTCTTCAATCTATTACAAAGAAATTTATTGAAATTAATAACAGCTCAACCTTAGCAGCAGCTCGCTATCTGAAAGCAGGATTATCTCAAAAAGACAATGATGTGCATTTTATAACAGCTGTAAAAAAAGCTCTCTATGATTCACCGAGAAAGCCGTCACCATTGATGGATGCGATTATAAATTTATGCACTCCTAAAAGAAGTGGCGCAAAAATTAAATCTGTAATTACATATAATTTTGATGACTTAGTCGAAGAATATTTAGACAAAGTAAAGCTGGAATATAAAACGATATATAAGGATGAAGAGCAACATGATTCAGACGAACTGCCTATATATCATGTGCATGGTTTTATTTCAAGTAGAGGAGATATTGAAAAAGATGTTTCTTTAATCTTTTCAGAGGAAGCATATCATAAGGTTTATTCAGAACCTTACCATTGGTCTAATCTTGTCCAATTAGCAACGTTACGTGAAAATAACTGTTTAATGATTGGATTGTCACTAAGTGACCCTAATTTACGTCGTTTATTAGAAATTGCAGCTCAAAAGCATTCCAAAAATAACCGACATTATGTTTTTATGCAACGGTTAAGCAATGACAATCTTATAGATGAGGGAAATAAAGAGAAGATAGATATAGTATCTGCTAACAAAATAATACAAACTCATCATGTTGTTCAAGAGATGATGATGTCAAGTTTGGGGACAAACATTATTTGGTTTGAAGATTATGATGAAATTCCTAAGTTATTAGATTCTATAAAAAAGTAAATACATTTGATTCCTTATATAGAACCTTCCCTTTCAGTCTGATAAATGGTATTTTCCCTGTGTCCCTCCAATTTTGGAGGGTACGGGAAGATATACGCAAAAGTTGGCAGACCTCTTGGTTGGTGAGATATTTTTCACCGTTCAGGTGCGGAGTGCGGTTTTGTAGGGCTTGCTGAATGGTATTTGAAAGCTCATCCAAAGTCGTAAAGAATGTGCTAATTTGCGGAGATTTGTCATCAAGTATATCCATGATTCATTGATTGTTAGTTTCTCATATAATCGCCTTGTGTGTAAATAGTTAGTATATCTAATCTTTGGCAATAGGTAATCGAAGCTCGTTTTCCACTGAGATACACAAAATATCCCTGCTCATCCTCCTGAATCTCATACGTTGCCGGGCTTGCCTGTTTGGTGGTTTCGTTCATATAGATGATACTTAATTGGTGGCTCTCACCGTTCCGATGAATCATCACGGTAGGATTCAGGTTAATACTTTCCCAATTCCCTACCAGTATATCTAAATCAAAAAGTTCTTTTGCCATAGTCTATTTCTTGGTTTGTTGCTGATTGATAACCTGTTCGATGTCGGCAGCTTTATAATAACACTTACGCCCAATTTGAGAAAAGGGTAAAACTCCGGTATCTCGGTAAGTTTGCAGGGTACGAGGTGAGATTTTGAGCAGTTCGCAAACCTGCTTATTATCTAACCAGTTTTCATTACTTCGGCTCTTTCCGCAAAGTGTGTTTACCTGCTTGGCAAAGTCCTCAAACCTCTGCATCATCTGTTCAAAGGTTCGTTTTTCGATGGCTACAATTTCCATATTGATATTGTTTCTAATTGTTATAAATTTCTGTCATTGCAATGATTTGCGACAAAGAAAGAGATAAAAATAACTGATATTGGGAACTGTGTATGCAGTGGGCTGAACTGGCTGTTGTTGGCTACACCACCACACCCCAACAATATATTTTTTCCTTTTTTTCTCTGATAAGCATTATTTATATGGAAAGAATAAATAAGGCAGCACTTTTGATAAATTTACTCTTTTTCGGGACGAAAAAGGAAGAAATTTATCAAAACCCGTAGGGCTCGGTGTTGCCGTTTTATTCTTGGAATATACCTTTGTGTTCAGAGAAATAAAGGATTAATTAAGATTATTCCATTGAGAAATAAGACATTATATTACTTACGGCTATTGCATAATTCTCGCTATCTATGGAGTAAAAGCCTAACTTCTTGGCAAATGCTCCGCTTTTGTCGTTGGCACATTCAATGCCGATATGGTTAAAACCATATTTCCGGGCTACTTCGGTCAAAAACCCATGAAAGTGTGTTCCGTGTCCTACTCGTTCTTTACTAAAACCCAATCGGGCGATAATCAGACAATCAGGTGGAAAACGGCTTTCTACCTTTCTGATACGCAAATACAAATCTACTCGGCTATTCCTACGGGTGGTGATGATGTTATCCACTGTCAGCCGTACAAGCGATTTGCGATACCTGAAACGCTCCATCAGGTAGCGGTCTATATCGGCTCTTAGTTCCTCATATTCAATCATCGTCTTATCCCTTTCTTCTTTTTCTTCTTTTTCTTCTTGCGTTTCTGTGCTTGTAAATCTTCTGCTTGTGATGTATTGTAATTGTTGCCCTCTCCCAATGAAAAGATAGATAACAGAGAATCACCTCCACTATTATATTGCTGATTGTAAGCGTTTTTATTCTCTTGCTTGCTATCAATATTGCAAGAAATCATGTTTTCTTTTTCACTGGATTGGAATGTTTCTTTTTTATTTTCGCCAGTAAAGTTTTGTTCTTGTAATTCAAGTTGTTCGTGGATAGAGCCGTTCTTCATGGTATTAGCATACTCAAAGGATTCAGATTGTTGTCGATTGTAGCTGAATAGCTTATCAAATCCCTGTTCTACCTGTTGGAATAAGTTCACACGGTCAAAACCACCCGTTACCGTCCCTTTCTTGGTATTCTTGTGGTTGGTTAGCGGAGATAGCTTCTTTTTGTTGGATTGGTCTTTTCGGCTCACTATCAAATGGCAGTGCATATTCAGTTCGTTGTCGGAACGGCTACGGTCAAAATGAATCTTTCCATAAAACTTTATATCCGCTTCGGATAGCCCTTTGTTGAAGTTCTTGGCGTATTCAGGAATAAATACCTCACGAATATACCTTTTCATGGCTTCCGCTTTCTCCTGTTCGGTGTTTCCCATTGCCCGAAGTTCGCTTTCCGATGGGCTGACATGGATAGCGAAAAACTTTGCATCCGTTTTCAATAGTTGCCCGATATTGGTATCTATATCCTTAATAACCTTTGATTTGTAGATATTATCATCCGTCAGGTTAAAAAAGCCATCAGTATAGATACCCTTTTCCATACGTTCTAAATCTTCATGCTCACAATAATTTGCTAATTGCCGACTACTACCTGCATTGTTGTATGTTCCTTTTGATGGTGGGGCAAAATCTATGTGCATGACTCTATGTGTTTATCAGATTGGTAATTTCAGCCTTTAGGCTCTCTTTCCGTTTGCTATCCATCACACCGCAAGCGGATAACTCCGAATAGAGTTGTATTAGGTTTAGTAGCTTTTTGTAATCTCGTTGATGTATCTGATATAATGCAGTTAGTTGCTTTCCCTGCTGATTGATAATATCAGCGTGTTTTCCGAACTGTTCACTTACTTTCTGCAATACGGCTGTTTGCTTCTCCCGACTGGATTCCAATTGAGAAAGAATAAGTGTTTCCAATGCCTTGCCAATGGTATCAAACCGAACGGCAATAGAGTTGGCGGTTCGTATCATGGGATTTAGTTGTTCTTCCTCGTAGTGGCGGATAAAGCGGATAATATCATCCTGTCTCTTATTTATTTTCGCCAGTTCTGATTTTACGGATTCAGGGGCTTCGGATGGATTGATATGTGCCTTATCAATATACCCGAAAGCCAACTTTACAACTTCGCTCTTTTTCAGCGAATAGCGTTTGCATATCTTCTCTACCAAAGCTGCCGTCTCCTTGTCTACGGAAATGGTAGTAAATATCGTTTTTCGAGTGTTATTTGGCATGGTAATTACTTTTTTATAGAAATATGAATAGATAAATACCTGATAATAAGCATTGCAATAGAAATAATTATTACAGGTGTCATTACAGCGTGTTTTTGTAACACGCTAAAGCCGAAGGCTTTGCCCCGCAGGGCAAGAGGAAGAACAGGACTTGTCCAGTTCCCTCTTGCTTCATTTAGCGAAATGAGCCGAGCCACAGGGCAAGGCAATTTCTGCTAAATGTGGAGCGATGGCACTACATCAGGCAGTAATACTACCCTCCTTGTTTTGCTTCGGTTTGCTTATCGAGTTGGTTTTCCTTTTTGAACCGCTCGTAGGTAGTACAATCAGCATTTTCCTGAACAAATGCCCGAATATCCGATGCCCGATAATAGGTCTTATGGCTTATCGTAAAATAAGGAAGTTTGCCACTTGCCCGATACCGTTGCAGGGTTCGGAAAGATACTTTCAACAGAAAAGCTAAATCCTGATTATCCAATATCTTGTCGTTGGGGTCTAATACGTTGTCAGTATTGATAAGAGATTTCAGGTCTTGCCCGATTTCGGTGAGCTTCTTCGATAATCGTTCCATCCACTTGTCGAAGTTTTCGTTGTCTATATACATTTTGCTTCATTTTTTAGTTTAACATTATTATTTTCAACCGATTGATGAAGCAAAGTTCGGCAAATGGGTGCAAATAAGTTAGGGGAATACCACTGGTACTCCCCCATAAATAATTGCTATCTCATTGATAGACAGAATAGAATATTTTCGGTTTTTTACGGCTGATAATAGCCTTCGTCCTTGCTCCTTTGGATAATGGCAGCTTTCAGTCTATCTAAAAACTCTGTGATTTTAATCGGTTTGCGTTTGATTACGGCTTCTTCTTTCTTGTAAATATCACCAAATTTGATATTAAACAGTTTTTCAAAAGCGTTTGCTAAATCGCTGAAATGAATCTCTTTCCCATCAACCGTAGTAGTGCATTTTAGATAATATAGTCCGCACACAATCTCCATTATATCTATATACTTTGCCATGTCTTTATCAAGATGTAGTGGTGATATGAAACCAGTCTCAATATTAATGAAGTATTTCGGGAACTCCATTTGCCTGTATAACAAATCTAACTCTTTATTAATGAACGACAGAACCTTATTGCATGTAAGTAGTTTGAATCTGCATTTAGATTCTTGGTCTGATTCAAGTATTGTTTTCAAAGACTCAAATTCAATAAATGTAATGTTTAGCTCTCTAATCAAAATTTTGTAATCCGATTCCTTACCTGAAAACAAAATAACTTCCTCAACAAATTCTTTATATGCCAAAGATAAAGCATCTTCGTCAAGTTTTTCATTATTAGATGATGACCTGAGAAGATGATAAATACTCTGTTCTGAAAGATTCCATTTTGGCATTCTCTATTCCATAAAGGACAACAACATTTTTTCTATTTTTTCTGAATTATAGACCATTATTCCAGCAGCAATTAATGACGCAATACCATGAGCAAATATCCAAGCCTTAGTTGCGGTATCATCTACATTGTTGGCATTCCCTGTAAGTCCTAAGGTTTTGATTATCATTGGATTTTTCGGAAAGTCTGGTAGTTTGATATTGGCTATATTTTCCATGTAAATAGCTTTAAATAAGAGTGCTTCTTTATGTGCAACATAGATATATCCCAACCCCAAATCGGCAAAAGGTTTTCCCGTTTGGTGATAAGCACTAATTATATTATTCAGATAGTCAATTGCTCTTTGTACTACATCGCGCCGAAGTAGCTCCATATTGTCATATACCCAGTAGATAGGTTGTGTTGAGCATCCTATATGCTGTGCAATACTTCGTGCAGACAATGATGAAAACCCACTGGTACGGGCAACTTCAAATGCAGCATCGAGTACTATTTCTTTTGTTATGGTACTTATTTTTGGCATGGCTTATTTATTTGTTATAAAGTCTAATATTGTTTTATTAAATTCAATAGGATTATCCATATTGGCACAATGCCCAGCATTTTTGATAATATAAAATCTACTTTCAGATTCTTTGTCGTGCCATTTACGAGCAACCGACAACGCTAATTCGTTGTCTTTCTCTCCCGATAATATAAGGAGTGGATAAGACCTTATATTACGCTCTCTTTCAGCTACTATATTTTCTAAAGCGGACATCACCATAAATGATTTACGGGTAAAACCTTTAGTGCTTTTGTAGAAATTAGCTTGCTCTTCTTCTTTAATAACAGAAATAGAAGCTGCATACCTGCGAAAAGCACTCATTGAAAACAATACCTTAAATAACCATTTAGACATCTCTTTTCGTTGAGCCTTATTGATTTCAGGATAGATATGATTAATATCATACCCTCCTAATGCTGTTACTGAGAGAGTTTTCAATGGAAACTTTACGGCAAAATCCCGTGCTAACAGAGAACCCATAGATACGCCTACGATATGTATCTTCTTGATATTTTCCTTAAGTAGGATTTCATTTAGATGTTTGGCTGACTGGTCTATTTTATCCTTTGACTTACCGACAGAAGATAGTCCGTGTCCCAGTAAATCTACTGTTATCACTTTAAAGTGTTCTGCAAAGAAATCTATCTGATTATCAAAACACGAATGATCGCTAAATGCAGGATGTAAAAATAGAATTGATTCTGTATCTTGTTTGTCATTTGAGAAGTAATGTATTTCTGTTCCTTGTATTGGAATAGTTTTGTGTAGCATAATTGTTTTCATATCCATTTTTATCGATTGTTCTATACTCCTGTCATATACAAGATTGCTGACCTCCAACCATAATTTTGTGGTAATGACTACAACCAAAAATCCAATAATGAAAAGTTTAATCTTAATCATCGCATTTGTATACCTTTTGTTATATAACAAGTGTTATTTTGCAAAAGTAATTGAATTTTTGGGATATCCAAAATAAAATCAGATCGTTATCTTTTTTGCCATACAATAGGATAACCCAACGCCAATTTTATAGCTTCCATTTCTGCACTATGCCACATTTCATGTTTAAAACACCATGATAATGCTTCGTATTTATTATTAGCTACAGGATGTCTGAAAGGAATAGGCTCTAATTCGTCAAAGAGTATTTCATCTTTGAGATTAGAAAGGCTCTCTATACATATTGTATGAATAGCATCAAACTGTTCTTTCAATATAGATGTAGGTATCAAATCTTTTTCAACTGAACGATGCGAAGCTCCCATTCCGTTGAATAGTTTCACATAATCAATTACAGGTATCAATTTTGACACATCATCATTTCTTCCTGTTATACACGTTATTGCATGGAAGTTTTGACTTATCATTAAATGACCAATTTGCCAAGCAAAGTTAGAATCTGTGTTTTGTGGTATTGTGTACCATAATTCTTGCGGAATTTCGGAAATCAAACGATTTACAAAATTCCGTGATTCAATAATCTGTTCTTTTAAAAAATCAATTCTGTTCATATTCTCATATTTTAAATTATACTTATTAGCAAGTAAGTTACAGGGTAAAAAATATATTAAATGTTTAGTAATCCATCTTGAATAGACTTATATACATCATTTCTCAATACTTTATTCATTTGCAGAGACGATAATAATGCCGAATGAATTATGAACGCCTTTGTTCTTGACGTTTCACGAAATGAAAAAACATTGCTTTTCAATCCACTATCTAACAAGTCAGTGAGCCATCCTAAGATAGTATTAACCAATACTTGTAACTCTTTTTGCATATTCTCAGGCAGAGTGTCATAAGATGGTGCAAGTGAACCAACAATGCATACCCAATTATTCTGAATGAAACTATCGTGCATATGGATGTAGTTCGTAAACTGTACTCTATAATCTAATTGATTCCAACTGGCGATTCGCTGATTAAAGGTCGTTAGATTTTGCTTTATTATCTCAACACCTAAGTCTGATTTTGAAGGAAAATAATAATGTATAGCAGCATTCTTTATACCCAATGTTTTGGATATATCAGCGTAACTAAAAGCATTGTAGCCATTAGAACGGATTAATTCACTCCCTAATCGGATTATTTCGCTTCTGGTATCATTCATGTCACAAAGATAATCAAATTTACTTAGTAGTAAGTATGCTATTGATAAAAAATGTGCTATATTTGCACAAAGAGTTATTTGAAGCAATGGAAAAACACAGCAGGACAAAGTAGTTTGCTCGTTTCTTATCCGTTCCCTATTTTGATTTTCTATTTTGCAAAATACTGATATTTAGAACTATAATTCAGAATGTTATAGTACACGGCAAACGAATGGCGGGCGCAATGCCAGCTTATATGCTTGTCTATTCCGGCTCTCTTTACCCAACGTTTTACTGATTTGCAGCAGCTTTCGTATGTAGGCAAATCGAATATCAAACAGTTCTTATCTGCCGGAGCTTCGCCAATAATGGATAATAGACCGTCATTCAAGGGGATAACCACACCGCTACTGGCTGAATGTCCCTTGGTCTTGCTTTGCTCGAATTTCAATAATCGGTTGGCATAATCCACATTTTTATAAGTAAGGTCTTTTACATCACAGAAGCGCAGACCGCAATACAGACAAAAGATAAACGCTCGTCTGATTGTGGGGTTTTCGTTGTCATAATGACAAGCTATCAGCTTTTGTATTTCTTCGGGAGAAAGCACATCTTTTCGAAGCATTTGGCTATCCACTTTACAGGTAACACTTTTACATGGGTCTTTCAACATTACATCATGGTCAATCGCATATCGAATAACTTTCTTGAAACGCTGGTAAATGCTTTTAGCACCTTCACCCACACTTCGGGATTGCAAATAGGCTACAAACTGCTCCATCATTTCTTTGGTGATAAGTTCCGGTTTGATACTAAACTCATTCATGGGGTATTGCTCTTTTAAGAAGTCCTTAAAACGGCTAAGCGCAATTTGCACCATGCGAATATCTTTCTTGGTATAGCTATTGATATAGGCTTGAAAGTAGTCCAAGAAATTAACAGCCCTGTCTTTCTTTAAGCGGTAACCCAACATGCTTTCTTTAAACTCCTGTTCACGCTCTGCACGTATGCGCATGGCGAGTTCCAAAGTTTCCTTGTTCTGTTGCCGTTCCGCAGGAGTACGGGGTTTGTCTATCAGATACAGGCTAAGGTTTTCTTTTCGCCTGTTATGCTTTACTGCAAACTTGGGCTTGCCTTGCATTTTCCCACTATCGTAATACACCTGATTACCGTTTTCATCCAATACGGGCTTTTCCTCTCTACCTAAATAATACTCTAAGTAAAGGCTTATTCTACCGTCCGAGAGCTTATTTTGCTCCAACTTGGGGTTCTCTTTCGTTTTATTTTCTAACTTTGCCATTGTTTAGAGGTTTTATCCCGATTTAGGTACCGTAACCGGGTAATTACACTAAATAGTTGATTTTCTTTTGTTTTCCGATATTGCAAAGGTACAAAAGAAAATGAGATTTCAAAGTGTACTAAAAGTGTACTGAATAACAGAAAACGGGCAAAATAGGGCAAAAATGGAGAAAATAGGAAATATGCAAATAACTGATAATAAGGAAAATAAATTCTTTTGTTTTCCTATTATTTCTATGGCTTGTACCGGGTCTGGGTACAAGGAATCCTGACAATATTGATTGTCAGGATTTTCTCTTTTATAGAGCGTACAAATCCTTTAATAGTTTGATAAAGCAATGAAAGCTTTTCTGGTTCCGTTTGCACGGCGGGCGGTTCTTAGCTTGGAATATAAACTTAGTAAGATGCTAATATTATGATGAAGAGTCAGAATTCGGCAATTGGCCGATCGCATGTTGTTTGGCTGGATGTGGTACGTTTTGTTGCCATGTTTACCGTGGTTTGTTGCCATAGTGCAGATCCGTTTAACTTTTATCCAGGTGAACCACCAGCTAATATCGATCAGATTAAGTTCTGGGGGGCAGCCTATGGATCGTTTCTCCGTCCTTGTGTTCCTCTGTTTGTGATGATTACGGGAGCTTTGCTGTTGCCATTGAAGGACGATACTTCCGTCTTTTATAAAAAAAGGATCAGTCGTGTCTTTTGGCCTTTCCTGATTTGGTCTGTGCTTTATAACCTGTTCCCTTGGATAACCGGACTGCTTGGCTTGTCACCGGAGGTGATTTTGGACTTTTTCCCTTATTCTGGCGAAGAAGTTGCCCGCCAGTCGTTGGGTATTTCCTTGAGATATATTGCGGAAATTCCGCTGAATTTCTCGATTGTGGATGTGCATATGTGGTATATCTATCTATTGATCGGTCTGTATCTGTACCTGCCTATTTTCTCTGCCTGGGTGGAAAAGGCTTCTGAAAAGGCCAAGTTATGGTTTCTGCTGGCCTGGGGCGTGTCGACGTTGCTACCGTATTACTATCAGTTCGTTTCACCTTATGTCTGGGGAGGCTGTTCCTGGAACTCCTTCAATATGTTGTATTATTTTGCCGGGTTCAACGGCTATTTGCTTTTAGGACATTACCTGCGCAATCACGACTGGAGTCTGAATAAAATCTTGTTGGTCGGGATCCCGATGTTTTTGATCGGCTATGTCGTAACTTTCTTCGGTTTCCGCTATGTAACCGCTCTGCCGGAATACAGCGAAGAATTGCTGGAACTTTTCTTTACCTATTGTTCTCTTAATGTCGTGATGATGACGGTCCCCGTTTTCCTATTGATGAAAAAAGTGGATGTGCGATCCGAAAAGATCAAGAGTTTGCTGGCAAACCTAACGACTTGTGGGTTCGGAATCTATATGGTGCATTATTTCTTTACCGGTCCGGGTGTCGTTCTGATGCGTGCCCTGCATGTACCGGTGGCTTTACAGATACCTGCCGCCGCGGTTGTCGCATTTGCCATTTCCTGGTTGATCGTAGCTTCCATTTATCGATTGATGGGGAGGAATGCCAGATATGTAGTAGGGTAACTTTATACTGTAATAAACTAAAGCTATTCAAGTCGATGTGCCTATATGTCAGGAAGGATGTGTGGGTAATTTTTGAACGGCATCTTCTCAGATGGTCGTCGAATGCTTGGGGGGAGCTCAAAGTTAAGTCGGAAGAAAAAAGGCTCGATTTTCTGGTTGACACTCCCTAATTATCCGTCTTAGCATTGGCTTGATGTCAATGATCGTATCCTGGCTAATGGGACGTTTTTGCCATAATGTGGCTCAAATACAAGCATATTAGGTTCTTGAAATGAAAAAATGCTGTACTTTTGCAGGTATAGTCTAATAACAACGGGATAATGATGCTAAATGGCAAGTTGATAATCGACGAACTACTGATAATTTTATTTGTTTTTACTCTTTCTCTTTTCCCTGTGGAGGCAAGGACGACAAGCGTCAATGGTCAGAAGGTTTTGGTCATTAGCTCTTATTCTCCGATCAAGGAAGAGGGAAACCATCTGATTGCGTCTTTCATAGATCAGATGCGGGTAGATTCGGAAGCGAAAATATTTGTTGAGTATATGGACTGCGAGGCTTCTCCCGTCTTTGAAACCTGGGTAGGATGGATGCGGCAGCTTTTTGCTGCCTATAAGGTAAAGCCGGATGTGGTCGTGCTGCTAGGTAATGAGGCTTGGTCTTCCTATCGGGTCACTTGTGTGGATAGCTGGCATGAGATTCCTGTCGTGTTGGGTTATGTGAAAGGAGCCTTCATTGATTATGAGAATAAAGACAAGAAGCTGTTTTCGGTTGCCGATATGATGCCGATGAAAGAGTCGTTCGGTGATTTCAGAATAACGGGATATTCCTATAAGGACTTTGTCATTGAGAACCTGTCGCTGATAAAACAACTTCAGCCACATATCCGCAAAGTGGCGTTTTGTTATGACAATCGTTATAATATGTCGTTTTTCGAGTCCTATATCAACGATCTTTTCAAGCAGATTGATTCGCTCGACCTTCGCTATATGGATGGCTGTAAGCTGTCTACTCCCCAACTACTCGATTCGATTGCCTGTATGGATGATTCCTATGCCATCTTATCGGCGGGATGGTATACCGATGCCCTTCAATATCCCCATGCACATTCGATGCTCCACAATGAGCTGGCACGTTATACGTCCAAGCCGGTTTATCAGGTTTTGGATCAGGGCACGTCGAACATGAATTACATTGGTGGCTATTTTATTTCCGGAGAGGATTTGGGTAAGGACTTGGCATTGCTGACTCATTGTGTTCTGACGAAAGGATTCGAAAATAGTCCGGCTTTTCAGTTCACTCCTTCACTTCCCAATTACTATATCAACTATCCGACGCTCGTAGCTTCAGGGATCGACCCCTCGTTGTTGCCTGAAAATACGGTGTTCTATAACGAAGAACCTTCATTATGGCAAGAACATCCGGTAGAAGTGATCCTGTTTGTCTGTTTGGTTATTTTGATGGTGGTTATTTTTATTGGTATCTTAAATTACAGGAAACGAAAGGAAGACGCTTACAAGACGGCAAATACCAAAATGATGGAACTCTTGAGTCGGATGCCGGACATGGCGACCATCTATGACTCCGATCTGAATATAGTGGATATCGTGAACCCTGATAATCACAATTGGAAAGATGTCGACACGAGATGCCAGATAGGGAAGAATCTGAAGGATCTTCATCTTGAATATCCGCAGGCTAAAGAGATGCTGGATGAAATTATCTTGCATGTGAAACGGACGGTCGAAACGGGTGAGGTGACTGTCTTTAATTGCAAGTACGGGAAAAAGGATCGGATCAAATATACAAAGGCACGTGTTGTGCCGTTTGAGAATAATTCGGTTATCTGCTTTACCCATGACGTGACTCCTTATGTTGTTGCCGAAAAGGAAATCCTGCGTTTGAAAACATTCCTGCAATCGATCATGGATAATCTGCCGGTAGGATTGTTTATCAAGGATGTGAGTAATGAGTACCGCTATCTGTTCTACAACAACAAAGTCTCCGAATTTTATAAAGAGGCCTTTGATTGTATGTTGGGGAAGAATGATTTTGAAGTGAACGATTTGAAAGCTTCTCTTTTCAGGGAAGAAGATAACCGGGTGTTACAAAGCGACAAGCCGATTTCTTTTAACCGGGTATTGTTTGATGAAGAAACCGGGTTACCTGTCCGTTGGGCTGTTACTACTAAGACGCGCTTGGAAGATAAAGAGGGAAACCTATATATTGTTGCTACAATGGTTGATACGACGGATATTCGTAGGAATGAACTCGAGCTTGATGATATACGCCGGGAATTGTCCGTTGCCCTTGATGCCGGTTCCCTGTCGGCTTGGTGCTATGATGTGCAGAAGGATACATTCACCTCTCTTTACCGGAAGACGCTTGCCAACGATGGTTTGAGCAATAAAGGTGCACTGGATTTATTGCATCCGGACGACAAAGAAAAATACAGTCGGTTTATGTCCCGCCTGTCCAGGGGAGTAGAAAACAAACTGAGGGAAGTGTTTCGCTTCCGGCGGGGTGAAGGCTATGATTGGTTCGAAACCTATGCAATCGGGTTGAAGTCGGAAAAGACTGGCGAAGTCGAACAGATTATCGGGACGGAAAGAAATATAACGGGTGAGATGAAGAGACGGCAGGAACTTGAAGAGAACAAACTACAGTTGGACTTCACTCTTGATGCTGCTCAGATTATTTCGTGGGAGTACAATCCGGATACTCGGATTTTCTACTCGCCGCGGTCTACCGTGTTCGAAGGAATGACAATTTCGTTGGATGAGTATCTTTCGTTCGTAGATCTCGAAGACCGTGATTTGCTTCGGAAAGGTTTGGAAGACCTTGCCTGTGGAAAGATCCATGTGATGGAGGTCCAGATCAGGACAATGGTTCCAGCACTGGGAGATCGCTGGTTCGAGATGCATGCCGTTCCCTATGGACGGAGTGAAAATGGAAAGATACGTAAGCTCATCGGGTTGAGGCGCGATATTACGGACTTGAAGATGACGAACGAACTGATCCGCCTGCGTAATAAGGCGGAGGAGGCCAATCGGTTGAAAAGCGCTTTCCTGGCCAATATGAGCCATGAGATACGAACGCCCCTAAACGCGATTGTCGGCTTCTCGAACCTGATTGCGATGGCGGAAGAGCCGGATGAGATCGGTGAATATGTCAAGATCATCGAGACGAATAATGAGCTTTTGCTCCAGTTGGTCAATGATATTCTCGACCTTTCGAAGATCGAAGCCGGGCAGATGGATTTCAATTATTCGGCAGTCGACTTGTCCGAGATATTCAATAACTTGCAGCAGGTCTATAAGTCGCGTGTGAAGGATGGTGTCGATTTGGTTTGCCATCTGCCGTCTGTTGCTTGTGTGATCCATTCGGAAAAGAATCGGCTGACACAGGTTCTCTCCAATTTCCTCAGTAATGCTTGCAAATACACTTCGGAGGGTTCTATTACGATGGGATATGAGAGGATAGGCGCTATCCTGCGCTTTTATGTGGCGGACACCGGCAAAGGACTTGCCGAGGAGAATATTCCGCATGTTTTTGAACGTTTTGCTAAATTTGACAGCTTTGTCCAGGGAACGGGGTTGGGGCTTTCCATCTGCGAGTCCATCATACAGTCTTTGGATGGCAAGATCGGTGTGGATTCGGAGTTAGGTAAAGGCTCGACTTTCTGGTTCACGATTCCCTACAATCCGGTAAATGAATAAGATGAGTATAAAACAAATAACAATAAAATGGAAAAAGTAAAGAAATCGTTGGTAAAGAAAGAGTATCTGGTTCCTTTTGTATTAGTCACATCTCTGTTTTTCTTATGGGGTTTTGCACATGCTATTTTAGATGTGCTGAACAAGCATTTCCAGGAGGCGCTTGTCATGACGAAGGCTCATTCTGCTTTGATCCAGGCAACGATGTACACGGGTTATTTCACAATGGCTATCCCAGCCGGACTTTTTATTAATAAATACGGATACCGCCAGGGGGTGGTGTTCGGTCTGATCCTTTACGGGATCGGATCGTTGCTTTTCATTCCGAGCGAACAGTTGATGTCATTCAACTTCTTTCTCTTTTCCCTGTTTGTGATCGGTTGCGGACTGACGTTCTTGGAGACGGCAGCCAATCCTTACGTGACAGAGCTTGGGGATCGCGAGACGGCAGCCAGTCGTTTGAATCTGGCACAATCCTTCAACGGGTTAGGTTGTATCTGTGCACCTGTAATCGGTGGGATGCTGTTGTTTTCCGGCAACGGAGATGCTAACATTGCTTTGCCCTATACCGTGATGGGCGTTATCGTCCTGTCTGTTGCTCTTATTTTCTTCCGCATCCGCTTGCCGGAGATCAACCATGACGATTGCGAAGATACGACTGCTGAGGCTAAAGCCGGGTTGAAAGGATTGTGGAAACATCGTTGTTTTACCTGGGGGGTGATGGCCTTGTTCTGCTACGAAATAGCGGAAATATCGATTAACAGTTTCTTTATTAATTATGTGACTGACGATGGGTGGATGGATGCGCATGAGGCAGCGATCGTTCTTTCCTTCGGTGGATTGGGCTTGTTTATGATCGGGCGTATTATCGGTAGTTGGATTATGAGTTATATCCGGGCAGAGAAAGTCTTGTTTATCTGTGCGATCTTTACCGTTTTGGGCGCTCTGTTCGTTACCCTGAATTTAGGTACTTTGTCGAAAGGTGCTCTATTTGCCTGCTATATCTTCGAGGCTATTATGTTTCCGACAATTTTTGCTATCTCGCTGAGGGGATTGGGTGACTATACCAAGCGTGCTTCGTCCTTCTTGATGATGTCTCCGATAGGAGGAGCTGTCGGACCGTTATTGATGGGCTATGTAGCCGATATCTCGACAATGTCGTTTTCGTTCGTCGTACCGCTATTTGGGTATGCCGTAGTCCTTATTTATTCCTATATGGTGATGGCTAAGAAACTGCGTTGATTTATGATTTCAGATTTATGATTTATCAGTGATACATAGCTCATAAATCATAAATCTGAAATCATAAATCGTTTCACTTATACCTTTCGATAATATCCCAAACATCCTTCTCTGTTCCCCCGAAAGGTCCCGAGGCTTCCAGCTTGATTGTACACATGGCGGCGGCAAAACATCCTGCTTCTTTGTATGAAGCTCCTTTGTTTCGCATGTACAGATAGCCGGCCATATAGGTATCGCCACATCCCGTAGCGTCCACAATCTCTGTTGGAGGGTATGCGGGTATTTCATGAAATTCGCCGTCGGCATAAATGACAGATCCCATGCTTCCTAATGTCAGCAAAACCTCCTTAACGCCCCAGTTGGCTAATTTCAGAGCTGCTTCACGCGGATTTTTGCATCCGGTGAGAACTTCCGTTTCGTGTTCGTTGGCTTTCAGGATATGGATGTATTTCAGTGCCTCTTCCTTTTCCGGCCAGTCTACGGCGAAAACATTCTCACCGCGAACTTCACGCAGGTAGCCTTGGGTATCGACCGATAACATCCCTTTGGTCGATAAATATTTGATTACATCTAAAGAAAAATCGTCCGCCAGCAAACTTCCCAAATGATAGATGCGGGCATCGACATCCTGTAACCCTTCAACTGTGAACGGATCGGCTTTTGCCAATACCCGCTGCGTCCGGTTGTTCTGGTTCTCGCCATATGTATTTTCAAAATAGACGGAATGGGTACTGGGCAAAACCTTTACATCGATCCCTTTCCTGCGTATTTCTTCCACCGCGTCCATCTCACTGACAGCAAGAGCTGTTACCAACAGGAAGTCGGAAGTATCTAATTTGCTCATTCCATGCGCGAAATAGAAAGATGTTCCTCCCGGCATATGCAGTGTCCTTTTCGGCGTTACAATCTTATCCAACGTAATGTGGCCGATGCAACAAAGATTATGTGTATTCATATTACTTATTTAATCAGGCTGCAAAAGTAATAAAAACAAGAAATAAATTGTTGCTATGAATATTTTTAGCTCTTCCTTCGCCAGTTTGAATAATGAAACTTGCCATTAATAGTTTGTCATAGGCTCAAACAATGGAAATTTCTGATAACTCATGCCCTATCATGCGAATTGTTTCCACTAGATCCGAGAAACGCTGTTTGGAGAGCTTATTGGTTCCTTCTCTCGGAAGTTCTTGTACTTTATGCACAGCTATCGACTAAAAATTAGATACGTTTGTCTTGAATACAATATACAGTTTACTTGTCTAACCAATAACTATTATTATATTTGCATTGTGCAAATAGCACAATTGCGTTGTTTAACTGATTCTTTCAAATAAAAATCTGGAAAATTTGAAAGGGGGAAGAATGGGTTAGCATATCCCGCATCGTATCCGTAAGTATGGTGTGGGAGTATGTTGCTTATTTACTCCCAAAGGTTTTCCAGAGCCCTATTTGATAGATAAGTCACAGCTCTCACACTCTATATAATAATTTAAAGATTAAAGTTTGGAGATCGAGAACGCCGTGATTTTATTCACACAGAAGAAAGATGCTGGTTGAAAAGAAAATACTATCCGACCATTTTGAAGAAATATATGTCTCTTGGTTTTCCCGGATGAAATATTTCGCTCTGGAGTATGTCGTGTCAGAAGAAGACGCAGAAAATATCGTCCAGGACGTATTTACCGAATTGTGGGAAAAAAAAGAGATCTTGGCTTATGATGTGAATCTGGTTGCCCTGCTTTTTACTTCGATCAAAAACCGTTGTATCGACCTTTTACGTCACCGCATTGTTGTAAAGGAAGCTGTCAACCTGATACAGGAAGAGTATCAGGCTACTTTGCGGATGAAACTTGCCTCCTTGGAATTATTTGATCAGTCTCTACTCTCCGAGCAGGATATCGAACGGATCATTACTGAAGTGGTAGACTCTTTGCCTAAAAAATGTCGGGAAATTTTTATCAAAAGCAAAATAGAGGGGAAAAAACAGAAAGACATAGCTGCAGAATTGAATATTTCCCTTAAAACTGTTGAAAATCAAATGGCTATTGCCTATAAAAAAATTAAAAGCGAATTGAAAGACTATCTCCCTTTATTAATATTTTTACTCGCTAATTAAAAAAAACCGTTTATCCTCTTGGGGGTTTTGGTTCCCTGATCCGTTTATTAAGAACAAAAGCGGAAAATATGAACGAACGGATACATAAATACTTTTATGAGGAACTTTCCACGGAAGAGCGACTATCCCTGCTGCGCGATGTCGAGGCGAGTGAAGAACTCAAAAAAGAATTTGTAGAGTATCAAAATCTATATGCCTTGTTGAACTTAGGACATCAGGTGCAGGATAAAACAATCGGCAAACAGAAATACGACCGCTTTATTTTGCAAAAGCAACACTCCGTGATGTGGAAGCGTTGGACACGCCGGATCGGGTATGCGGCTGCTATCCTGATATTAGTCGTTTCAACAAGTATATTGACATATTGGTATGCACAGCCAGAGCAAGCGGATTTTTTATCGGAGAATGTGATGAATACTCTGTACACTCCTGCCGGACAGCGGGCACAACTGGTCTTGCAGGATGGGACGGAAGTTTGGCTGAATGCGAAGTCGAAGTTGATCTATCCAGCCCGTTTTACCGATGATAAAAGGAATGTTACGATCGAAGGAGAAGCCTTCTTCAAAGTGGCGAAAGACCCTTCCCGCCCTTTCATTGTTTCTACGCATGATGTCGATATGGAAGTTTTAGGCACCCAATTTAACGTGTGCAGCTATCCTGCGACCGGCTATGTACAAACCAGTTTGTTGGAAGGTTCTGTACGCGTCTTTTTCCGGAATAAGGAATCTGACGGGATCATTTTGGAACCGGATCAACAAGTGACTGTCTCGAACGGAAAGATGAAGGTAGAACCGATTCGCCTGAAAGCTCATTTTTTATGGCTTGACGGTATATATGCCTTTGAAAATGAACCTTTGATCAATATTCTGGAAAAAATGGAACTTTACTATGACGTAAAGATCGTAGTAAAAGACACATCTTTATTCAAAGATACTTATACGGGAAAATTCAGGCAGCGCGACAGTCTCGACGATGTTTTCCGCGTATTGCAGCAAATCCGCAAATTTAAAGTAGAGAAAGACACAGAGCGGAACATAGTGACCTTAAAATAAGAACATGTCAAACATAAAAACGTATAGCCTATGATGAAAGAACAGTAGAAAAACAAAAGCGGCAGAAGCTACCAACAACTGCCGCAAGAGTTAAAGCAAACACAAGTCGTAATTTTTTAGTATTCACTTTAAATTTAGAACAAAGATATGAAAAGAAAAACTTTGTTGTTGCCTTTTATTATCTATAATAGTAACATTAAATATTTTTTTAGGATTATGAGAATATCACTTTTCCTATTGTTTGTATGTGTGTTTCAATTGATGGCAGAAGAAGCAGATGCACAAAATGCAGAGATCAAACTTAGCCAGAATAGCATGACAATAAAACAATTGGTCAAAGAGATTGAGGCGCAAACTGACTATTTGGTTGTGTTTCGGGATCAGGATGTGGATGTCAACAAGACTGTTTCTTTTAACACAAAAACAGCTACAGTTGCAGACTATCTAGAAATGATTACTAAAAACACAGGTATTAGTTATCAGTTTGAAAATAACTATATTACGTTATTGTCTACCTCTTCTAAATCTGTAAATCAAGAGAAAAAGAAAAAAATAAGTGGACAAATAGTTGATACTTACGGTTTAGCGGTTATAGGGGCAAATGTTGTAGAAAAGGGAACGACGAATGGTACGATAACGGATGTAGACGGAAATTTTTCTTTGGAAGTCGATGAAAACAGCACGTTGGTTGTAAGCTATATTGGGTATACTCCACAAGAAATAATCGTAGCAAATAAATCAAATTTTAGTATTAAATTGAAAGAAGATACCGAAGTTTTGGATGAGGTTGTAGTGGTAGGTTATGGAACAGCGAAGAAAAAGGATCTTACAGGAGCTGTTTCTAGTGTAAAAGCCGAAAAATTATCAGCTCAGGCTCCTCGAAATGTACAAGATATTTTACGTTCGAATGCCGCTGGTTTGAATATTGGTATAGCTACTGATGCTAAAGCTGAGGCTGATTTATCTGTTCGGGGTAAAGGTACTTTATCTGCGGGCAGTTCACCTCTTATTGTTTTAGATGGAGTGATTTATGAAGGAAATTTGTCAGATATAACTCCTGAAGATATTGCAAGTGTAGATGTTTTGAAAGATGCGAGTTCGTCTGCCGTATATGGAGCAAAAGCCGCAAATGGAGTTATTGCAATTACAACAAAAAAAGGAATTCAAGGGAAACCTGTGATTAATTTCAATGCAAATATCTCTTTTGCAAAATCTGCGAATCAACCTAAAATATTGGATGCTGAGGGATTCTTGAAATTTAGGCAGGATTATAATGAAGGGAGAAATTCGGATGAATATTTGGCTAAATATCCTCAAATATTTGTAAATCCATTTAAGCTACAAGGTGTCGATCCGCTTGTTTGGTATAATTATGACCAAAGTGTACCTGCCACATCTGTCACTGATAAACAATTGGAAACTCAATGGTTATCCCGTCTGAATTTACTGACTCCTGAAATTGATAATTATTTTGCAGGTAGAATTACGAAATGGGATGATCTTGTATTTCAAACGGGATTACAACAAGATTATACAGTTAGTGTATCGAATGCTACAGAAAGGACTTCGCAATATTACTCATTGAACTGGGCGGATAGGGAAGGTATTATTACCGGAGATAAATATACAAATTTTAGAGCAAGAATGAATGTGAAAACAGAAATCACATCATTCCTTTCTGTAGGTATGAATGCTCAATTTTCCTCTCGAAATGAAGGTTTTTTGAAGTGTCTTTGGGAGCAAATGACTATGATTTCACCTTATGGAGCAAATGAGGTGGATAATTTAGAAAGTCCTTATAGACGAAATCCGACAGGAATGGACCCTGTCAATCCTTTCTATGATAATATGTATACAGAAAGGAAAGATTTGTATCAGAATTTAAATGCAAAACTGTATGCAGAAGTTAAACTTCCATTTGGAATCGAATATACTTTGAATTTCACTCCTTACTATAGTTGGCATGATTATTATAATCATTATTCATCTGAAGGAGAAAAATGGGAAGCTATAGGAGGAGCTTCAGTTAGAACGAATACTAAACAGTTCAGTTGGCAAATAGATAATATCATTCGCTGGAAGAGAGAATTTGCTCAGAAGCATAAAGTAGAAGTCACACTGTTAGCGAATGCAGAAAAAGCTCAGTATTGGTCCACTACGGCAGAGGCTCAAGGGTATACGCCTAATGATGTTTTGGGATATCATCAGTTGCAATCGGGATCAGTACAAAAAGTATCAAGTGATGATACGTATCAAACAGGGGATGCTTTAATGGCTCGTCTATTTTATTCGTTTAATAACAAATATATGTTGACAACTTCTATCCGACGTGACGGATATTCTGCATTTGGAAAGAAAAAACCTCGAGCAACATTTCCTTCTGTCGCTTTAGGATGGGTTTTTACTCAAGAACAATTTATGCAACAAGCAAATTCGTGGCTGAATTATGCAAAATTGAGAATTTCTTGGGGAGAAAATGGAAATAGAGATATTGGCCAGTATGCAGCATTGGCTCAAATGAAATCAAGTTTGAGACCTTATATTGACCAAACAGGCAATATTTATACAATTTCTCAGATGTTTGTAAATACGATGGCAAACCATAATTTAAAATGGGAAAGAACTGCTGCGTTTAATTTTGGTTTGGATTTCTCTTTATTCGATGAATTGTTGAGTGGTTCCATTGAAACTTACGTATCTAAGACAAATGATTTGTTAGTAAAACGAGCATTACCCGATGTTACTGGTTTTAATAGTGTAACTGCCAATTTGGGGCAGTTACAGAATAAAGGATTTGAATTAACTTTAAATGCAAATATTATTAATTCAAAAGATTTCAAATGGTTCGCTTCTGGTAATTTTTCTTTAAATAGAAGAAAAATAAATAGCCTTTATGGTGATATGGTCGATGTTTTGGATGAGAATGGAAATGTTATTGGACAAAAAGAGTCGGATGATGAAACCAATAAATGGTTTATTGGTCAAGATCCGGATCGTATTTGGGATTATGAGAGAGCTGGAGTCTGGCAAAAAGATGAACGTGAAGAAGCTGCGATTTATGGGTGTCAACCTGGTGATTTTAAATATGTCGACCAAAACGGAGACGGTATCATGAATAATAAAGATAAAGTTTTTCAAGGATATACAACTCCTCGTTTTCGTTGGACTTTGAGGAATGAATGGACTTATAAAAATTTCTCATTATCGGCTGTCTTATATTCTTATTTAGGACATTACGGCGCTTTTCAAAGGGCTGCCAATAATTATTCGTTTCCAGATAGAACTTCGGACTATGATTTCCCAAGATGGACGGCTACAAATCCAATAAATGATTATGCACGTATTGGCTCAAAGAACATAGGAACTAATTATGTAAATAAGTCATTTGTACGTTTGGAAAATGTGACGTTATCTTATCATTTTCCGAAAGAGTGGATAAATAAATTTGCTATACAGTCTTTACGTTTATCGGGTAGTATTCAGAATGCTGCAGTTTTTGCTCCTCATTGGAATTTCTGGGATCCAGAGAGCGGCTCTGTTACTCCTCGTACGTTTAATTTAGGTATTAATGTTACATTGTAAAAATTAGATTATGAAAAGTAGGAATATATATATATGCGTTGCTGTAGCTTTTTTATCGCTCAATTCTTGTACAGATAGTTGGTTAGAGCCTAAGCCATTATCTTTTCATACTCCAGAAGATACTTATGTTGGAGTTGATGGGTTTGAAGCTACTTTGTCTGCATGCGAAGCTGAAATGCACGATGAGTATAATGGAGATGGATGTGCCATCCTTACAGAGATGATACAATCGGATATTTGTGTGGAAGGAACTACTGATAAAGCTGGGCCTCAAATGGATATGGATAAATCTTTATTACCTGATATGCCTTTGGACAATATGGATTATACTCGTGTCGGATGGTATTGGACACATGGTTACAAAGCCATTAAATCTGCAAATATAATCATTGCTCGTATTGATGAAGGAAAATTTGCAAATGAAGAAGATAAGAGTCGGATTTTGGGGCAGGCTTATTTTCATAGGGCTTATTGGTATTATAAATTAGTTCATCAATTCGGCGATATCCCTTGGTTAGATTACGAATTGGCAGAACCTAAGACCGATTTTTATTCTTACGACAGATGGAGTATTTTGGAAGAATTAAAAAGAAATTTGGAATATTCTTATCAAAATGTACCTGATAATGTCAATCGTGGGAAAGTTTCAAAAAGTGCTTGTGGGGTTTTGTTGATGAAAATAAATATATGCTTGGGATATTTTGACGAAGCAATACAAATAGGACAATCTATAGTAGCCGAACATCCATTAATGACAACTCGTTTTACATCAAATCAAAACAAACCTAAAACCAATTTAATGCATGATCTGCATAGTGTTGAAGCAAAAATGGATATATCAAATACCGAGGGGTTGATGTATATTGTATCATACCCTAATGCTCAAGGATCTGTAAGATCTCAATTGATGAGAAATACAATTCCACGTGTAGTTGGAGTTACGACCCCAGACGGAATGTCTGGAATTGTTTATACTGATAATGTGGAATCTCAATATGAAATAAATAAAACGTATGGAAGAGGTATTGGTAGAGCCCGTTGTACTAATTATTATCAGTACACAATATGGACGGAAAAGGAGAAAAACGATTTAAGAGGTGTTTATAATCGTGATAGTTGGATAAGTCCATCTGATTTGTATTATAATGATCCGACGTTAAAAACAAGTGGAAACATTTATTATGGTACACATTTGGTGAAAAACCCAGCAATGTCTGTAGAAGATTCTATTCGAGCTTGGTATCAATGGCCTCATTATAAACTATATGTACCCGATCCACTTTCTTCGAGTTGGTATTGGGGAGGTGAAACTCCTATGTATATTTATCGCTCGGCGGAAGTTTATCTATTGATGGCAGAAGCTTATTATTGGAAAGAACAACCAGCTAAAGTTGCAGAGATGTTGAATGTCGTACGTAATCGAGCTGGAGCAGAATCTTTGACCGCTTCAGATATTAATATCGGTTCAATTTTAGATGAACGGGCGCGTGAGCTGTATTATGAAGAAAATAGGCACGTAGAAATTACTCGTATAGCTTTTACTTATGCTCGTACTGGTAGAAATTGTGAATATTTTGGAAGAAGTTATAGTCTTGATAATATATCGGGACCCGGAGGTGCTGGTTCTAATATTAAGCAAGATGGAATCAATTTTTGGTATGATTGGGTAAATGCTAAGAATAATTTTTATAATAAAGGCATCAAGCATCGTTGGGCTGAATATAAAATCAGTGTCCATCATCTGTTATGGCCTGTTCCTGCATCAGCTATTAATGCGAATACGAAAGGGGTTATAAATCAGAATATCGGTTATCCTGGTGCAGAGAAAAATGTAGAGCCACTGAAAGTTGGTCAATTATAACAAATGGATGTTTTATTAAAAATAGAATGAATCATGAGATCATTTTTTTATATATTATTTCTTTCTTTGATTTGTAATTTTGCTTATGGTCAAGCGATCATAAAAGGAATAAATTATGATGAAAGTAAAGTCCCTGATTTTGTGCTGCCGGATCCTCTTATTTGTAATGACGGACAGCAAGTAACCACTGCGGATGAATGGGAAAAGGTAAGAAGACCGGAAATTTTAGAGATATTTATGTCTAAGGTCTATGGACGGACACCGACTGATAAAATCGATGTGTCTTATACCTTATTGGCTTGTGATCCTAAAGCAATGGATGGTAAAGCAACTTGTAAACAAATATTGTTCACTTTTACAAATGGGAAGAAAACAATAGATGCAATTCTATTATTATATATTCCTAACCATGTACAAGGAAGAGTACCTGTGTTTGTTGGATATAATTTTATGGGGAATCAAACGACAACATTAGAACCATCGATTTACTATTCTCCAGGATTAAGGTTTGTACATGGCAAAGATAGTCCCGTATGGACAAGAGGAGCGCAGAAAAACCGTTGGTGTTATGATAAAATATTAGAACGTGGATATGCTGTAGCGACTATGTGTTATCATGATATCTATCCGGATCGAGCAGAGTTGAGAGATTATAGTGTAGCTTCTCTTTTCCCTGATTATATATCAGGATCCAAAAATCATGATGAGTGGGAAGCAATTGGAGTTTGGGCTTGGGGATCAAGTCGTATTGTTGATTATTTGGAACGTGAGGGAAGAATAGATATGAGTAAAATTGCAATAATGGGACATTCCAGACAGGGGAAAGCTGCGCTTTGGTCTGGAGCTCAGGATTCACGTTTCAAAGTGGTCATATCGAATGATTCTGGTTGTGGAGGAGCTGCCTTGTCAAAAAGAGTTTATGGGGAAAATATTGCTCGCATAACAACTGTTCTTTCTCATTGGTTTTGCCCTGCATTTAGTCAATATGCAGGTAATGAAGAAAATTTGCCTTTTGACCAGCATGAGATGCTGGCTTTAATAGCACCACGCCACCTTTATGTAGCGAGTGCGGAAGGCGATCTTTGGGCTGATCCTAAAGGTGAATATTTATCTGCATATTATACCAATAAAGTTTATGAATTATACAAAATGAAAGGGTTGGACTCACCAGTTCCTCCGGCTGTTCATCAACCAATTATGAATGATGTAGGTTATCATATACGGGCAGGTAAACATGATGTGACAGATTATGATTGGGAGCGCTTTATGGATTTCTGTGATTTACATTTTAAGTAAATTGGATTTCCTGTAAAGATTAAAAAATGGAAATCTTGGATTTTGGTTTCTGAAGGAATATTTATTCATTATTCAACATAGCTTTTCAAAAACTTGATATACCTCTAAGAAACAGCACAGCGTAGGAAGCTAAGCTAGTATCTTAGAGGTATTTTCTAGATAAGAATATTTGAATCTATGAATGATAATTTAGAAACAACCATCATACCATCATGCTTCTTGTGTAAAGGTTGAATATCAAGATATACAGCTATGATAGTTCTCATTTCAACTATCATGCAACTATCATAAATCAGCTGTTTAACCATCATTTTGGTCGTTTTTATCGGAAATAGATGTACTTTGGAAGTGTTAAAACAGAATGTTTTTGAGAATGTATAAGCCTTTTTTGCCGGAATAAGGTACTTTGGAAAGCAAAAGAGGTTAGTTCTTTTCCTCAAAATACGCGTATCAGGTCCATTTACACCCCCATCTGAGCGGTCTTGAGACCTGGGTCTGCAGGGGGGTGACACCCGGATCTCGACAAAAATATATAGCTATATTACTGAGAATAAGCTATATGTTGTGTGTGAAAAAGCTATTATATCTATGATAGTATGATAGTTAAAAAAACATCCATCATGCCTGCTATCATTCCATGTAGAGATTGATATTCATTATATAAAAGGCAAAGCATGATGGTATGACAGTTGTTTTCGCAATCGAAATTCATCTCTTTGCAGAGATATGTACCTCCTTCATGTGAATCGGATTTGTGGATTTTTATAAAACCTCTACCACCCTCTCCAGGGCCATCCCGTGCGATCCCTTTATCAGCACATGATATCCTTCCAAGGGATTTTTGCGCAAGGCTTCGATCAGCTCCTCTGTTGTGGCATAGGTGGTGAAGTCTTTTCCGGCGGCTTTTTGGAAATGTTCGCCGCACAGAAATACTTTATCGTAATTACCTTCCTTGATCCGGGCTACGACTTCGGTATGGAGTTCGTCGCTTGTAGGACCTAATTCGCGCATGTCGCCTAAGATGAGAGCTTTGGGCGAGACAGGCATTGTGGCGAAATTGTCTAAAGCAACTTTCATGCTGCTCGGATTTGCGTTGTAGGCATCGATGATCAGTTCGTTATTTTCAGTCTTTTTCAGTTGTGAACGGTTGTTAGTCGGCTCGTAAGCGGCAATGGCACGGCTGATGCGTTCTGCCGGAATCTTGAAGAAACGGCCAACAGCAACGGCAACTAAGGCATTGTCCAGATTGTAGTTACCGATCAGATGGGTTTCCACTGTGTGGATTTTGCCCTGTTGTTTCCATTCGAAAGTCAGGTAGGGATTGCAGCTGACTACACATCCCCAGGCAAAAGCCGTTTCATCGGAACCGTATGTGACCTGTTCGATTCCATTGGCGATCTCTTTCAGATATTTATTATCCTGATTGATGAATATCTTACCTTTCGTGCGGCGCATATAGTCGTATAATTCACCCTTTGTTTTGATCACACCTTCGAATGAGCCGAAACCTTCCAGATGGGCACGCCCGACATTGGTGATAATCCCGTAGTTTGGCTGTGCTATGTCGACCAACTCTTTGATATCGCCCGGATGGCTGGCTCCCATTTCGATCACAGCCATTTCGTGGTCGTGCGTCAGGCGGAGCAAGGTGAGAGGTACGCCGATATGGTTGTTCAGGTTGCCTTCGGTGTAAAGAAGGTTGTATTTGGTAGACAGGACGGAAGCCAGCAGTTCCTTGGTCGTTGTCTTTCCGTTTGTTCCGGTGATACCGATAATCGGACAGCCGATCACTTTACGGTGGCGGTGCGCTAATTGCTGCAAGGTCGTCAGCACGTTGTCCACAAGGATTGTGCGTTCTCCTATAAAATAATCCGGATTGTCGATTACCGCATACACGCAACCGGATGCCAGCGCCTTTTCTGCATATTGGTTACCATCGAATTTATCCCCTTTCAAGGCAAAGAAAATCGAACCGCGAGGGCAGTTTCGGCTGTCGGTTGTCACTTTCGGATTGTGTATAAACAATTCATATAGTTCAGGAATAGTCATAGTCTTTTTCCCTTTATAATTTCTATGAGAGTTATTTTGCGCAAATGTAGTGATTTAATGTATTTACCTTTATCTTTGTCGGAAAGAAAAATAAGAATGTTACATAAAACGCTCAATATTAGAGGAACGCTTACCTCACTCGATACTCCGCTGGTGATGGGGATTCTGAATGTCACTCCCGACTCTTTTTATGCCGATAGTAGGAAGCAGACGGAAGTTGCAATTGAGGAACGCATACAGGCAATTTTATCCGAGGGAGGACAGATCATCGATCTCGGAGGTTATTCTTCCCGCCCCGATGCCGCAGAGGTCTCACCGGAAGAGGAGATGAAACGTCTGGCTTTTGCCTTGAAAATACTGAATACGCATTATCCGGATGTGACCCTGTCTGTCGATACATTCCGGGCGGATGTGGCACGTCGTTGCGTCGAAGAATACGGCGTCGCGATAATCAACGATATTTCGGGAGGAGAGTTGGATGCTGGAATGTTTGAGACGGTCGCCCGTTTGCATGTACCTTATATAATGATGCATATGCGCGGAACTCCTCAGACGATGCAGCAACATACCGATTATGCAGATATAATGGAGGAGATTATGCTCTATTTTGCTCGGAAAGTCCGACAGCTCCGTTTGTTGGGAGTGAACGATATTATATTGGATCCCGGTTTCGGTTTCAGTAAGACGGTAGACCAGAATTATACGTTAATGGGACATCTGCGTGAGTTTAAGGATTTCGGTTTACCTTTGCTCGTCGGTGTTTCCCGCAAGAGCATGATTTATAAATATCTGGGTGGAACACCAGCCGACAGCCTGAATGGAACGACAGTCCTGAACACGATTGCTTTGTTGAATGGGACGGATATCCTTCGTGTCCACGACGTAAAAGCCGCAGTAGAAGCAGTCAAACTCGTTTCGAAAACTTTCAATTTTCAACTTTCAACTTTCAACTGTTAATATTATGTGGATGAATTTCGGAATAAAAGACCTGATTGATGTTTTATTGGTAGCCTTCTTCTTGTACCAGACATATAAGCTGATGAAGAATTCCGGAACTCTGGCTATCTTTAGTGGAGTAGTGTCGTTTATTATTGTCTGGATTCTGGTTTCCCAAGTGTTGGAGATGCGTTTGATGGGAGCGATACTCGACAAGTTTATCAGTGTCGGTTTCCTTGTACTGGTGATTTTGTTTCAGGATGAGATACGTCGTTTTCTGGTGGCACTTGGTTCGCACAGGGGATGGAAGTTCTTGGGAAAAATATTTTCGAAGAAGAACCATGACAAGGAGAACGAAGGGAAGTTTATTGCCCCGGTTGTCCTGGCCTGCATGAATATGGCGAAGAAAAAGACGGGAGCACTGATATGCATCCAGCAGGATGTCGATCTGACCGTTTATGAGCATACCGGTGAAATGTTCAATGCTGATGTCAATGCCCGCCTGATCGAAAATATATTCTTCAAAAACAGTCCTTTGCATGATGGAGCAATGATCATTGCGGACAACCGTATCAAGGCTGCCGGCTGTATTCTTCCGGTTGCCCAAAACGCTAATTTGCCGAAAGATATGGGATTACGCCATCGTTCCGGCTTGGGAATGTCGCTCGAAACGGATGCACTGGTAATCATCGTTTCGGAAGAACGTGGGAAGATATCGGTCGCTCATAATGGTAAAATAGAAGTGAACGTTACGGCAGAGGATTTGCAACAAATCCTGTCAGGGGAGAAGGAAGTAACAAATTATTGTTAAATGTTCTGAAACTGATAGGTCTGCATGTAAATCTTTTACTGATTTTGCAAACTCTATATTGCATTTTGCCTACTTTTGTACCCGATTATTGTGATATCTAACTAACAATATAATAAAAACAGATCTTCCGCTATGGACTTAATGCAAGAGATTATTGCACGCGCTAAAGCAAACAAACAGCGTATCGTTCTTCCTGAAGGAACAGAAGAAAGAACATTGAAAGCTGCCGACCGTTTAGTGGCCGACGAAGTTGCAGACATTATCCTGATTGGCAACCCCGCTGAAATCAACAGCCTGGCTGCTCAGTACGGGTTGAACCACATCGGACAAACTACTATTATCGATCCGAAGAATCACGAAAAGAAAGCCGCTTACGCAGACCTGCTTTTCCAGTTGCGCCAGAAAAAGGGTATGACTCCCGAAAAGGCTGCCGTTTTAGTAGAAGATCCTTTGTTTCTTGCCTGCCTGATGATTAAATCCGGCGATGCCGACGGTGAAATCGCTGGTGCACAGAACACGACCGGCAATGTGTTGCGTCCCGCTTTACAGATTATCAAGACTGCTCCGGGTATGAGTTGCGTTTCAGGTGCGTTCCTGATGTTTACAAAGACTCCCCAGTATGGTAAAGAAGGCATTTTGGTATTTGCCGACTGTGCCGTAATGCCGAATCCGACAGCACCAGAATTGGCAAGTATCGCTATTGCTACAGCTGCTACAGCCCGCGATATCGTAGGAATGGAACCGCGTGTCGCCATGCTGAGTTTCTCTACGAAAGGCAGTGCCTCTCACGAGATGGTCGACAAGGTTGTCGAAGCTACCCGTCTGGCAAAAGAAATGGCTCCCGACCTGAAGGTTGACGGAGAATTGCAGGCCGATGCCGCTTTGGTTGAAAAGGTCGCTTCATTGAAGGCTCCGGGCAGCGATGTTGCCGGACAGGCTAACGTTTTGGTATTCCCGACTCTGGAAGTGGGCAATATCGCTTATAAGCTGGTTCAGCGTTTAGGAGGTGCAGAAGCTGTAGGTCCTATCCTGCAGGGTATGGCTGCTCCGGTTAACGACCTGTCTCGCGGTTGCTCTGTTGACGATATCTATAAGATGGTTGCGATTGCATGTAACCAGTCGATAGGTTTGAAAGCGAATAAATAATTTGATTTATGAATTATGATTTATGTGACGATGATAAATCATAATTCATAAATTCCTAAAATCCCAACTCATAAATCATTAAATCATGAAAGTATTAGTATTAAACTGCGGTAGTAGTTCTATTAAATATAAATTGTTCGATATGACATCCGGTGAAGTAATGGCACAAGGTGGTATCGAAAAGATCGGTCTGCCCGGTGCATTCCTGAAACTGACCGACAAAGACGGTAAGAAAGTTGTTTTGGAAAAAGAAATGCCCGGCCACAAGGAAGGTATCGAATTTATCCTGAGTATTCTGACTGATAAGACATACGGCTGCATTAAGGAATATAACGAAATCGACGCTGTCGGCCACCGTGTGGTACATGGAGGTGAAAAGTTCGCTTCCAGCGTGAAGATCGACCGGGATGTGATCAACAAGGTAATCGAATGTTCGGATCTGGCTCCGTTGCATAACCCGGCTAACCTGAAGGGTATCGATGCTATGGAAGCATTGATTCCGGGTATTCCCCAGGTAGCAGTATTCGATACGGCTTTCCACCAGACAATGCCGGCTAAGGCTTATATGTACGGTTTGCCTTACGAGATGTATACGAAATACGGTGTGCGCCGTTACGGTTTCCATGGAACAAGCCACCGCTATGTTTCCCGTCGCGCTTGCGAAATCCTGGGCGTTCCTTATGAAGAACAGAAGATCATTACGGCTCATGTAGGCAACGGTGGTTCCATTGCTGCCGTAGATCATGGCAAATGTGTTGATACTTCTATGGGGCTGACTCCGGTTGAAGGTCTGCTGATGGGTACTCGTTGCGGTGACGTAGACGCCGGTGCTCTTTCCTTTATCATGGAAAAAGAAGGATTGGATGGTCATGGTTTATCAGACTTGATCAACAAGAAGAGTGGGGTTGCCGGCTTGGTCGGTGGTTCCTCCGATATGCGTGATTTGGAAGCAGCCGTAGAGGCAGGCGATGAACGTGCTACTATGGTTTTGGATGTTTACAACTACCGCATCAAGAAATATATCGGTGCTTATGCTGCTGCCATGGGTGGTTGCGATATCTTGGTTTGGACCGGTGGTGTCGGTGAAAACCAGTGGGCGACACGTCGTGTCGTTTGTGAAAACATGGAATACATGGGCATGAAGATTGACGTTGAAAAGAATGAAGGTATGCGTGGTGAAGAAATGGTCATCAGCACACCGGACAGCAAGGTTACGATCATTGTGGTCCCGACAGACGAAGAATATATGATCGCTGCCGATACAATGGATATATTAGGTAAATAATAATTATTCTAATCCTCACAGCTTACAAAACATTAGGATTAGTGTTTAGACTGCCCCGACACCGGTTGGGGCGGTCTTTTTTTATAAAATGAAACGGTCAAAATCTTTACAATAAACAAGGAATGGACCGGATATGTTGTATTCTGAAAATCTGCTGGAAGGGAATCGCTCTATTTGTTCTTTCGTAGCATCCCATAAGTTAAGGCCAGATGAAAATGTGGCAAGAAATGTAAGGTTTTCTGCGAATTTTTCTAATGGATCATTTTCTGTAGAAATATCTGTAACAATTATATATTGTTTAGGTAGTGATTTGAATAGATGGGGATCGCTTATATTCGCCTTACTAACCAGTATATCCAGGATGCTTAAACTATCTTGTAGCTTTTTTTCAAGTTTATATTTTGTGATTTGTTCTTTAATATCTTTCTGGGAAATATCATGCAGGTGATATTCTAAATATTTTTTCCAACCTTTTATTTCAATAAAAAGAAGTTCTTCATTCTTATAAATAGCATCAACTGAGGCGAGTGGTTCTTGTCCTTTACAGTGTAAATCCTTTATATGATCAAAGTCGATGATTACAGTCTGGCTTCTGTGAGAACAAGATATGTTTGCCTTACAGGGATTATGCAATTGACAGATAGTTGACGTCTGTAGCCAACCAAGTGAATTGATGTAGTCTAATAATTGTTCTATCATTTCAGATTCATAATATGATTTAATGGTTCTGAAAGTTTTTTGAAAATCATATTTAAATTAGTAGTTACATCCTCTACGGTTGATAGATCTGATGTTTCATCATTTTCAGTCAGGTAGTATTTGACTAATTCCTCAATTTGTTCTTGATGTGCAAAATAACGAATCCCCTGTATAAAATAGGGGCTATGTGAACTGACCATAACAGGAATCCCTTCTTTTACCATCTTGACAATTAATTGGGCACAATTTATTTGCCATTTTGGATGAAGGTGGTTTTCTGGTTCGTCAATGATTAACATTTTTCCAGGATTAATTTCGTCTGCATCTAACAGCAATTGGATAATTCCAAAAGTTTTGATTCCTGAGGCAACATTCATGGTTTGTAGTTTTAGTTTCGTCCCATTTTTTGTTGTTGAAAAATAGAAATCTCTTAATGTTTTATCATATTTGAATTCTCCGCCTATAATACGGGAAATGTCCCATTCTTTGGTGAATAAAGAGGGAGTCGGATATTTGCTTACTTCCAATTTATTCATTAAGTCTTTGATATGAAAAGGAATGACGGGGGCAAAACGATATTCGTTACGTCCGCTGATAACATCAAACAAACTACGGCTTTTTGATAATAGATCGTTTAGTTGCAGATATAAAGGTGTTTCCAAAAAAGTCGCATCTCCTATTGGTAGATAGAAACTTTCATCTTTAAAAGAAGTGACAACCTGATTGTCTTGAATCGTAAAAAGACATTGTCCTGTCTCATCGGACAATATGACAGATGACTCTTCCGCCCCTTCTGTACAAATGTTCTGAATAAATTCGGAATCAATGGCTCTTTGGAATGCATCGTTCATTAATGTCGTTCCGTTGTTTGATTTAAGAAGGGTATTATGTATCTCTAATAAATAGTCAAGAGCTTTCTCTTTTCCTATGTCTGAAATTCGGAGTTGTTGTATGATTGAATATTTCTGTTGTATGAATTTATCAAATTCAAGCCGGATAATAGGATTATCCATATCTTTTATGAAAGGCTGGATACTGTTCATAAAGCGAGGCGGGATAAATTCTTCTCTCCCTTTTTCTTTTTCTCTCGTGGCTATAGAATATCCGATGCGAGTATATCTGTATATTCTATCAATACATTCTCGAACGATACGGGTTTTGTACTCAAAAGAATCTCCTTCACTGCTTGATAGAGCTTTGATTGCACAGAACAAAGCTTTACCTACCGTACTTTTACCGGAATCGTTGATTCCGGTAATGACTGTTAAGCCGCCGACTTCAATTGAAGCATGCTTGATTTTGTTTATATTGGAGAGTTCAATTTGCATCGTCTTTTTTATTATGGTATGTACAAATGTAACGATAAATATTAGTAAAAACTAATCCTTTTCTTACTCTGTTTCGAACTGCTCCATATACAGCGTTTCCCCGTCCCAGACGATATAGGAGAAATATTGCATCCAGTCACCTGCAATCAGCAACCGTGCGGTACGTGAAAGCATCAGGTCGAGCATGATATGGCGGTGTCCGAAGATAAAGAAGTTGATATCCGGGTGTGTCTTGAGGTATTCTTTTGCAAAGAGGGCCATATACTCGTGGTCTTCGCCCTGGTATTCGGCTGCTTCCCTTGTCTTATGTTTTTTTAATCCGCTTTTACGACTGCTGAGCGACCAGCCGAGAGCGAAGCCGAACGTCCAGCGGGGATGGATACCCGCATACAGCCATTGGCAGAATTTATTACGGAAAAGGGTGCGAAGGAAACGGAATGCCTTGCTTCTATAGTCTACCTCGTCGCCATGTCCGAGGAAGAACCGTTTGCCTAAAAGGTCTACAGTGAGCACATCCCGGTGTATGACCGCACCGATCTCCTTCGGAAGATAGTCGAACATCCAGATGTCGTGATTGCCGATAAATATATGGATTTCCACTCCATTATCGGATAGTTCCGCCAGTTTACCGAGGAAACGGACGAAACCTTTTGGTACGACGTATTTATACTCGTACCAATAGTCGAACATATCCCCCAGGAAATAGATAGCCATCGCCTCGTCTTTGATGCTGTCCAGCCAGCGTACCAGTCTCTTTTCGACGGCAAGCGGGTCTTTATGGAAGCGGGCACCCAGATGGGCGTCCGATGCAAAATATATTTTCTTTCGAAGGGAATCCATGTCTCTATAAAAAACCTAATTCAAGTTTGGCCTCTTCGGACATCATCTCCTTGTCCCATTCCGGCTCGAACACGAGGTTAACTTCCACGTTGTTCACGCCATCGACTGATTCTATCTTCATCCGGACATCTTCCAGAATGAAATCAGCAGCAGGACAGTTGGGGGCGGTGAGGGTCATGTCGATGCGAACGTTCTTCTCATCGTCTACCTCTATGTTATAGATCAGGCCAAGATCGTAGACGTTAACCGGGATTTCCGGGTCGTATACGGTTTTAAGCATGGCGACAATCGCTTCTTCTGTTTGGAGGAATTCGTTGTTCATATTTCTTTAATTTGAATACAAACGTACGAATTAATTGACAATTGACAATTGACAATTGACAATTAATAACAGGAAAGGGTGGCTTCTGCTTCGTAACCCATAGCTTTACGATGGCTAATGCATAGAGTTACCCTTCGTAAAGCATAGCTTTATCTCACAGGGTTCCTTCATCCGAATAACTGTAGTAGCTGCCGTCGGCCAGGACAATATGGTCTAACAGTTGTATTTCGAGTAAGCGGGCAGCGTCCCGAAGGTGTTGTGTCAGCAGGTCGTCCTGCCGGCTGGGGCGGGGATTGCCCGAAGGGTGGTTATGACAGAGGATGATGCCTGCCGCAAGGGCATTGATTGCGGCTTTCAGGATGATGCGCAGGTCGGCTGATGTCTCGCTTATCCCGCCTTGGCTTATCTTGACCTTTTCGATCACTAGGGAAGAACGGTTCGTGAGTGCGATCCATAATTCTTCGTGGGGAAGATCGCAGAGCAGGGGATAGAAAATCCGGTAAACATCGCTGCTGGAGTGGATAACGGGACGTTGAACCGGATCGCTGTTGCCACGTCGTTTCCCAAGTTCGAGGGCTGCATTGATTGTGATAGCTTTGACTTTGCCAATGCCTTTAAACTTAGACATCAGTTCTTTGACGGATAATTTGCCTAAAGCATTCAGGTTATTATTGACGGAATTTAAAATACGTTGTGACAGTTGGACGGCAGTTTCCCGGCTGTTGCCGGAGCCGATCAGAATGGCCAGTAATTCGGCATCGCTGAGGGAAGCAATACCTTTCAATAACATTTTTTCGCGTGGACGGTCTTCTTCTGCCCATTCTTTTATTTTCATAGCAAGAAAGTTTTGGATGATTTTAGATTTATGATTTATGATTTATCTTGTCAACGTATAAATCATAAATCATAAATCATATATTTTACCGGATACGTCCTACGTAAGAACCGTCCTGTGTATTGATTTCGATGATTTCACCTTCTTCAATGAACAACGGAACGCGTACTTCAGCACCTGATTCTACTGTTGCAGGTTTCAAAGTGTTGGTTGCTGTATCGCCTTTGATACCCGGTTCCGTATAAGTTACTTTCAACTGTACTTTTACAGGCATATCTGCGAACAGGACAGTTTCTGTTGAAGCGTCTGAAACAACTTCCACAATCTGGCCTTCGATCATGAAGTCCACACCGTTGATCAGGTTTTTGTCGATGATGATATCGTCGAAAGTTTCCTGATTCATGAAATGATAGTGTTCGCCTTCCTGATATGTATATTGGTACGGGCGACGTTCTACGCGTACGTCTTCTAGTTTTTCACCGATGTTGAAACGACGTTCGATCTGACCGCCTTTTACAACGTCTTTCAGGGTTGTACGCATAATCGTGTTACCTTTTCCCGGTTTTACATGAAGAAAATCGACGCAGAAATAGAGTTTACCGTCCAAACGGATACATGTTCCTTTCTTGATGTCCTGTGAATTAATCATACTAATGTTCTTTATATTATATTGTTAATTTATCTCGTGATGGATTTCGGGTGCAAAAGTAGTGTTTTCCTCTTAAAGTAACAATAAACTTCTGTAATTTTATTTGGAAATAGGTTGCAAATCAGTTTGATATGCAGAGGGGGTATAAGGGCTAAATACGATCCCGGATCAAGTCCGGGATAACGGGAAGTTAAAAAAGCGAGATAATAAAGCTGATAACCGGAACGAGGATAGCCGTCATGATCCCCATCAGGCCGATGGCAAGTCCGCTCAAAGCTCCTTCCACCGCACCGATCTGAATCGCAACGGAAGTACCTACCCCGTGCGAAGAGGCGCCCAATGCCAACCCTTTGGCTATGCGGCTTTCGATGCCTAACACTTTCATCACGAACGGCCCGACAATACTGCCGAATATTCCGACCGCCACTACGATGACGGCTGTCAGAGAAGGAATGCCGCCTGACTTCTCGGCAATGCCCATCGCAATCGGTGTCGTGACCGACTTGGGTTCGAGCGTGGCGACCAACGCGGCATCTGCTCCCATCAGTTCGCCGATCGCTATAACGCTGACAATCCCGACAATCGCCCCGACAAAGACGGACGTCAGGATCGAAATCACATTTCCTTTCAGGTATTGGATCTGCTCATACAATACATATCCTAACGCCACGACCGACGGCCCCAACAGGAAATGGATCAGGTGGCTGCCTTTCTGAAACGATTCGTATTCGATATCCATCGTTTTCAAGACAACGATAATAACAAATATGGAGGTAATAAGCGGATGCAGCAGGCTGATACGCGTCTTTCTGTACAAAGCCAAAGAAGCCAGATAAGTACCGATTACCAGAGTCAGTGAAAATACTTCCGATTGTGCCAGGTTATTCATTTTCGTCCGTTTCCTTTCCTAATTTTTGCTGGATGAGTGCTACGCTGGCAATTACGAGTATGGTGCTGACAACGGAGGCTGTTACGATCACAACCCAATACTGGGAAATGATACCGAGCGAATTCATTAATCCCACACCCGCCGGCAGGAAAAACAACCCCATGTTTTCGGTCAGAAGCGTGGAGAGCTTCTTCACTTTGTTCGGCTTGACGACTTTGAATGCCAGTGCCAGGAATAACAGCACCATTCCAATTACGCTACCTGGGATAAACCCGTCGATAAAATAACTGATAAACTCTCCTGTAAAATAGAAGAAGAGGATGTAAAATGCTTCTATTAGCATATTCTTACTGTCTTTTAGATAACCGCTGCAAAGATAACATCTTTGTAAGAAATATGTTCTACAACATATAATTTAATTTCGATTTTAACAAAAGCATTATGGATGGCTCAAGGTAACCGCATCAAAATTTTCCAAGGGCGTGATCCGCACACAAAGTTTTCTGCAAATCCTCTATCACTCTATCACAACGAAGGTTGTAGCTATTCATATTCAAGCGTCAGAGGCAGTGATACAGGACGTTTTCCTCTATCACTCCTCTATCACTTCTGAAATATGGAGCTTTTGATATATGATTAAGAATCAGTGTGCTATCCTCTTTTTGTTTTTGAAAAAGCATATAAAAGAGTCGAATAAACAAATGTAAAAACGAATGTGGCAGGTAGTAAATCGACGAAATACGGTTCTTCGTTCCACAAAAGCCCTCTCTTTTTTTAGTAAAGACAAGTACATAATTCCGTAAACACCCCCATGTTACCATCCTTTACACCCGGATGTATCGCCCCTCTACACCCGGGTGTAAGAGGGGGCAACATGGGGGTGTCCGGCAACTAAAGTACCGTGCTGAACAATAAAAAACACCCGGTTTTACCTATTTTACACCCGTTTTTGCATAAAATAATCGAGTGATTTGTAGGGATGGGAGACAGGGGATTGTCAGTGATAGGGCAGTGATAGAGAAAACGGGCATATATCACTAATGAAACAATTTGAATATCAACTGATAGAAAGAAATCAGTGATACAGTGACAGAGGAAATGGGAAAAACCTGTATGATAAGGTCCTGTTTTTTCTTTGGTATATTTCATACGGTTCCAGAATTTTGATGAGGTTACCCTATGGATTACTATGGTTTTCACTCCTGTTTCTTGTTTTTCATTATATTTGTACTTCTAAGTTATCATATAAGATTGAAAAATTGAATGGAAAAATGGTCAATGAACTACTTTTTGAGCAATTATTTCGGATGTATTATGCGGAGTTGTGCCGCTATGCATCCCGTTATTTGTCAGATAAACAAATTGTAGAAGATATTGTCCAAAGCTTTTTTATTGTCGTTTGGGAAAAAGACGGTTTGATGATCAACGGGGATAACTTTTTGCCTTATGCTTATCGTTCTGTCTATAACCGCTGCTTGAATTACTATAAAGCTGAATTATCGAAAGAAAGTTTTCTGGCCTCGCTTGTAGAAGAGTGGAATGGACAAGCTGAAGAGGAGAATGATTTCCGGTATAAACAAGAAGTGCGGGAGGCTCTTCGTAAACTACCCCCTAAATGTAAACAAGTATTTCTTCTTAAATGTATAAAAGGATTGAAATATAAAGAAATAGCAGAAGTGTCCGGAATATCGGTCAATACTGTCAAGTATCATTTGGGAGAAGCTTTTCGAATTATGCGGGAAGAATTGATTGATTTACAAGGAACAGTCTTGCTTTTTATGCTAATGAAACCTGTTTTTGACGTTGTCGTGTAGCTGTTCGACATTGTCGAAGATATACGAATATATGTTCGGCATTGCCGGAAACAAATTACATGCAGACTGAATTTGTCATAGATACATGAAAAAAGTTTATTTTTTCCTACCCATTTTCCTGCCCACTGTTGTCATATAATAAAAAGGCATTGCAAATGAAGTCTGAAACGATATATGAGATCATGTTGTCTGTCCTGTCCGAAGATGCGACCGAAGACGAGCATCGCCTGTTGAATGAATGGCTTGCTTGTTCGGAAGCCAACAGAAAGCAGTTCGAGCAAGTGGGTGAACTATATCGCAGTTTCGAGACTGTCGGTAAGCAGGATGATTCTGAATATGATGTTGAACAGGCTTGGATGAGGGTACGCAACCAGACTGTAGAGAAGAAGAAAAAGTTTAACTTAAAAGGTTGGTTGCCTTATGCGGCCTTGGTCGCTATTGCGTTTTCTATAGGGCTCTATTTTATGAACAGACCTGCGGAGCAGGATTGGACTGCTGAGGCAGATGTATTGAAAAACATAAATCAACCGACTTTACTGTTGGATAATGGGGAACGGATTCCGTTGAAGCAGGATAGTTTTTCGATTCAGCAGGGCAATATGGTGATTCGGAATAATCTGGTTGGACAACTTTCGTATGAGTCGGACCGGGAGCAACCTTCAGATGAAGAAAAGCTGTCTTGGAATCACTTGGTGATACCGAAAGGGAATGCTTACGAACTGGAGTTGGCAGATGGAACACACGTTTGGCTGAATGCTGAATCAGAGTTATCTTATCCGACTCGCTTTGCAGGAGAAATGCGCGAGGTCCGGTTGAAAGGAGAGGCGTTCTTCGATGTGGCTAAGAATCCGGACTGTCCTTTTGTGGTGAGGACAGATGAAGTCGCAGTCCAGGTTTTGGGAACCTCTTTCAATGTCTCGGCTTATCAGTCCGAGCAAATGGCTCGTGTCACACTGGTAGGAGGTTCTGTGGCTGTAAAAGCGAATGGTGGCGAAGAATTCCGGATTGTCCCCTCCGAGCAGTTCTGTTATAATAAGGAAAGCCGTAAGTCCGGGATACGGGTTGTAGACACGGATTTATATACATCTTGGGTAAAAGGAGAATATATTTTCAAAGATGCCGCGTTAGAGGAAATCTTTAATAAGTTGTTGCATTGGTATGATTTTACCGTCCGGTATCAAAATGAACAGTTGAAAGATAAGCGTTTTTCTTTGGTCATAGACCGGAAAATCAGTTTGGAGCAATTATTGGAGTTGGTCAGTTTTACGTCGGATGTAAAATTGGAACGAAGCCAAGGAAATATCATTTATGTTAAACAAAAAAGAGAGGAGGTATGATGACTTAGATATCATGAAAACACAAAAAGGAGACAGTATGTACCAGATACTGTCTCCCGTAACAGATTACTAAACATTTTTATAACTCAGTTTAAACCTGTAAAATACAAATTTATGGAAAAAAGTAGACATGGGGCTTTTGTGTATGCACAAAAAGTCTTAAAGCACTTGTTATTTTTATTTTTACTCATCAATTTATTAAGTATTTCGCCGGATATTTCGGCATCAACGACTCTTTTAGAGCAAAAGTACACGTTGAATTTATCTTTTAAAGACGCCCGTTTGGAGCAAGTTCTAGATGCTATTATGAAACAATCGGGAGTGAAAATAGCCTATAGTAGTGATGAACTTCAAAAGGACCGGGTGGTATCGGTGAATATCCAGACTTCTGATATTTTGACAGCATTACGCTCTGTATTGGGAGACGGTTATTCTTTTAAACAAATTGAGGATTATATCGCAATCGCCCGAAAAGAGACATCCGAAGAATCGGATGTCATCAATAACAGTATTATTGATGACAGGATTTGGACTATCCAAGGACAGGTTCTTGAAAATTCAGAACCGCCTTATCCATTGCCAGGAGTGAATATTCTGATTAAAGGAACATCTCTAGGGACCATTAGTGATGGTAATGGTTATTTCACTATTAAGGCAAAGAGAGGAGATATTTTGATTTTTAAATATTTAGGGTTTAAAGATTATGAGTATGTTGTCTCTCGTGCTATAAGCAACTTGACAGTCTCTTTAAATTCTGACTCCGAAGAATTGGATGAAATTGTGGTAACAGGTATTTCGGAAGAAAAAAGAGTGAACTCTGTTTCTGCCGTATCTTCTTTAGATGTGACAAAAAACTTGTCGACCAAACCGATCACATCTTTGTCCCAGTCGCTGCAAGGTGGAATCACAGGGTTGAATGTGACACAAAGTTCCGGTTTACCGGGGGCAGATGCTGCTGCAATAAAGATTCGTGGCATTTCGACTTTGGGTACAAGTGATCCTTTGGTGCTGGTAGATGGTATTCCTATGGACATGAATCAACTGGATCCGAATACGATCGAGAGTGTGACTGTTTTGAAAGATGCGGCTGCTTCTGCCATTTATGGTGCTCGTGCAGCAAATGGTGTGATTGTTGTGAAGACAAAACGTGGAACTCCTGGTAAGATCAGCATTTCCTACAATGGTTATGCAGGTTTTCAACAAGCGACCTATCTACCGGAGTTTGTTAACGCGGCAGATTATATGCAAATGGTAAATGTTGCGAATGCGAATGTAGGAGGAGCACCGATCTATTCTCAAGAAGCAATTGATGCGACGAGGAGCCATTCGGATCTTATCAAATATCCGGATACAGATTGGACTGACTATATGTATCAGACCGGTATGATCCAAAGCCATTCCGTCTCTGTATCCGGAGGAAGTAACCTTGCTCGTTTTGCCTTGACTGCCAATTATCTGGATAATGAAGCCTTGATTGATAACGCAGGTTATAACCGTTTGAATATTCGGGCAAATACATCAGTCAGTTTGTTGGACAATTTGTCGGTCAATATGGATTTTAATTCGTATCGTACAAACAGGCATGAGCCTTTACAAGCCGTGCTTAGTTATATATACACGACACCTCCGAATACGGTAATCCATTACCCGATGAAAGAAGGTAGTGATATTTTATATTATGGAAATCGTCCGGAGCAGCGGAATCCAGCAGCTTTGATGGAAAAGGGGGGTGTCCGTACTTATTTAGGAGACAATATCAGTATTAATATTGCTCCGCGTTGGGAAATTATTCCGAACCTGATTGTCCGTGGGCAATATTCTTATCGAATAAGTAGTGGAGCAACAAAAGAAGAAAGAGATGCTTATAACTTTTTCGATTATAATTCAGGTTCTTTTCTACAAACTTGGGGAGCTATCCATAATGCATCCAAAAGTCGTTCCAGTTATTATTATTTAGGGGGAACCGTTGAATATACCTTGGAGAAAAATAAACATCGGTTATTTGCTATTGGTGGGTATAATCAGGAACTGACAAATAATGGTGACTGGGATCAGTGGGCTATGAGTTCCTTCTTTGCAAAAGCAAATTATACATTTGATAACCGTTATTTGTTGGAAGGTACGGTGAGACGTGACGGTTCCTCCCGCTTTGGACCGGGAAACAAATTTGGAGTGTTCCCCTCTATCGGTGCTGGCTGGAATATTCATGAAGAGGCATTTATGAAGTCGACGAAAAATTTTTTGAATGAATTCAAACTGAGAATGTCTTATGGTTCATTAGGAAATGAGAATATCGGACTTTATAAGTATCAGACATTGATAAATGCGGGAAATGGTAATGAAACGGTCTTCGGGAATCCGGATATAACTTGGGAAACGGTTCACATGTTGGATGTAGGAGCTGATATCCGTTTGTTTAAAAACTTGACCGTAACGTTCGATTATTATAATAAGTTGACGACAGATATGATCATAACCCCACCTATTTCTTATATCGGGGGAATAAGTGCAGCACCCTTGAATTCGGGCAAAGTCCGTAATAAAGGGTGGGAATTCGATGTGAGTTATAATAAACAGGTCACTAAAGATTTCGGATTGAATATACATGCTGGTTTGACACATAATGAAAACAAGATAGAAGATCTTTTTGGTGCACCTTATGATAATGGAAACAGGATTCATCAAATAGGGTATGCATTGAATAGTTATTACATTTATCCTACAGATGGTTTGTTGCAGGAAGATGATTTTACAAAAGATGCTAGTGGAAAGTGGGTTCCGAAAGAGGATGTTGTGATTTTTGATGGTCAAGAGCCGGGAGATATCCACTATTTGGATACGAATGGAGATGGTAAGATTACGACGGATGATCGTGTTATTAGCGGTGATGATCAACCTGATTTGAATTATTTTGCCAATTTCTCCTTGAATTATAAGAATTTTGACTTTGAAATACTTTTCCAAGGGGTTACAGGAGTTGATGGTTTTTATTCCGGCCCGTATGCTTATGGGTTGAATACATCCGGTGACGGGCAGACTCCGCTTGCAGTCCAAACGGATTATTGGACACCGGAAAATCCAGGGGCAAGATATCCACGTCTAGCTCCGAATTCTTCTTACGGGAATAATAATCATACATCGGATTACTGGCGTTTTGATGCAAGCTATTGCCGTGTGAAATATATTCAGTTGGGATATACTTTTGACCAGATCGGATTGAAAAAAATCGGAGTATCTAATATTCGTTTGTATTTAAATGTACAGAATCCGTTCACGATGGCGAAAGAAGATTTAGTCGATCCGGAAAGTCGTGGACAACAAGGGTCTTATCCACTGGTTAAGACATATTCGGCAGGTGTAAGTTTGAATTTTTAAATATGTAGTATAAGATAATATGAATAAATATAGTAAAATAATGATGAAGGCAATCTGTCTGATTGCCGTAGTGATAGGGAACTGCAGTTGTGAAGATTTTTTGACACGTGATCATCCGACAGAGGTTTCTGATGACAAGTTTTGGGAAACGATGAATGAGTGCGAAAACGCCTTGGGACAATGTAAGTTGTGGATAAAAGGGGGACAGTCTAGTACGGAAATAGGAATGATTTTTCTAGAAGGTGCAACTGACAATATGTATTTCTTTTCTAATTTTGACCAGCGTATCGTTCAATTGGGGAATGGTTCTTTGGTGCCTCCGACGAATAACAATAATCCTACTGGTTGGGAGGGGCTAATGGATCAGTGGTCTAACGCTTATATTTATATCCGCCGTTGTTGCCGATTCTTGGAACATGTTGATAATGCCTATTTTGCAGATGAATCGGAAAGGGCACGTATGAAAGCGGAAGCACGTGTGTGGCGTGCCTGGTATCACATCCGCCTGCTGAATTATTATGGACGGCATGACGGGATTCCTATCGTGGATCATGCTTTGAATCCAAGTGATATTTACTTGGCGCGTAATACGGTACAAGAATGTCTGGATTTTATCAATCGTGAATTGGATATGGTTATAAATTCAGAAGATCTGCCGTTCGTTTGGGATGAAGGGCGTCGGAGCAGAATGTCCAGATCGATCGCTTTAGCATTAAAAATGGATGTCAACCTGCAATTTAAACAATATGATCAGGCAAAAGCAGCAGCAAAGGCGTTGATCGATTCAGGGGAATTTGAACTGTATTATACATCTTCTCAGGATAATGATCCTGGCAGAAATTATCGGGATTTGTTCCGTTATCTCGGCGAACAAAATAAGGAAAGAATATTTTTTAGAGACCAGGGATGCAATGATATTTGGTTCCGTAATATGGGGACAGTTATGGGTGGACAAGGCGTAAGTGCCCCGTTGAAGTCATTGGTTGACGTTTATGAGACGATTGATGGAAAAACGATTCAGTCTCTTTCGGCTGAAGAACGTTTACAGTATGAACGGAATCCTTTATATAAAGCGCGGGATCCCCGTTTGTATGCAACTGTGATGATGCCAGAAGACAGCACTTCCATTTCTAATTATGTTTATCATCCGTTTGATCCTAACAGTAGTGATTTTGTTGGAAAAACAGGAGCCTCGCGTTCTGGATATATGTTGAAAAAATACTTGGATGAACAGGATCGAGCTACGGGACGAGGAACACTTGACTTTATGATTTATCGGTATGCCGAAGTCCTGATGGATTATGTGGAGTGCCTGATTGAAACAGGAGACTGGCAAAATCCGGATGTGGAGAAATATATTAATATGATTCGAAATCGTGCTGGAATGCCAAATATGGATAAGTCTGTGTATAATACTCAAGAGAAGGTTCGTGAACTGTATCGCCGTGAACGTCGTATCGAGTTTGCATTCGAAGGAAAGCGTTATGACGATATTCGTCGTTGGGGAATCGGGAATGAGACGAATCAAGGTACAATTTATGGAGCATGGAATCCTAATGAGGGTTCTTTTGTGACGATTGAAACACGTAATTGTGTTTTCCCGAAATTCGATTCATGGCCTTTACATCAGCAAGAAGTAACCTCTAATCCGAATATCAAACAGCCCACGGGTTGGTGATGTCTGGTGTGGAAAAACAATCTCTTTTCTGAAAGGGGAAGAGATTGTTTTTTGCTTATCCAGCCAGTGCAGACGTAATGAACATGTAGATCATCATACCTATAATATCGTTTGTGATCGTGATAAACGGTCCGGTGGCCAGAGCTGGATCGATCTTCAGTTTATCGAGAGTCATGGGGACCAGTGTCCCGAAGATACTGGCGAACATGACAACTGCAAACAGGCTTAAGGAAACCGAAGCGGTGATGCCTCTGTCGCCTAACATAAAGAAATTATAGATAAATACGACTAAACTGATGATGCTGGCGTTAATCAGTGAAACGACAGACTCTTTCAAGATCTGAGGCAGAATGTTCCCTTCCTTCAAGCTGTTGTTGGCCAGGCCTTGTACCACGATGGCGGAAGACTGGATGCCGACATTTCCACCTGTTCCTCCAATCAACGGAATAAACAGCGCCATCTTGGGGTTGACGGCAAAATTTCCTTCAAAATTACCTAAGATCAGAGAGTTACCTATTCCGCCTATCATACCGATCAGGAGCCAGGGAAGGCGGGCGGCCGTTTGGGTGAAGACATTATCCGAAGTTTCCACATCCTGCGAGATACCGGATGCCAACTGGTAGTCACGTTCGTGCTGTTCGCGGACTTCATCCATGACATCGTCGATGGTGATACGTCCGACGAGACGCCCGATGCTGTCGATAACAGGTAGGGCGACCAGGTCATATTTTTCGATCGTCTCGGTCACCTCTTCGATACTGTCACTGTCGCGGACGGAGATCGGGTCTTTCTTCATCACATGCTTGATCTTCGAGACGGAAGGATTAGTGATCAGCTTCTGCAGGGGGAGGACTCCGCGAAGGCGCTCATCATCGTCAACTACATAGACGTAATAGATCTCATCCATGTCTTCAGCTTGCTTGCGCATCTCGTCGATACATTTGGGCATACTCCAATTCTCGTTCACCACGATCATTTCGGTCCCCATCAATCCACCGGCAGTGTCTTCATCGTATTTCAAGAGGTCGACGATGTCGCCCGCCTGCTCTACGTCTTCGATGTGCGAAAGAATCTCTTCCTGGGTATCTTCGTCCAACTCACGCATCAGGTCTACAGCGTCGTCGGTCTCCATATTGTCCACGAAGCGTTTGGCAATCAGTTCGTTCGGAAGTTCTTTCAGCAACTTGTGACGGTCTTCTTCATCCAGTTCCATCAGAACATCCGCTGCCTTTTCACCATCCATCAGCAGATAGAGGTAGATAGCCTCTTGCAAATCAAGCTCCTGGTACAGTTCGGCTATGTCCGCCGGATACAGTTCGTCCAGTATCTCCTTAATCTTAGCATCATCCTTCTCCGTGATGATGTCTTTTAGATGGTCTATATATTCTTTCGTCAGTTCAATCATGCTTTGGAGAATTTATGATTTATGATTTATGATTTGTGAAACAATGCAAGCTCCATAAGTCATAAATCATAAATCTGAAATCATAAATCTTTTAAGTTTCGCTCCGTTATCAGCGTCAGTTCCACGAACTGCTCTACGGAAAGCTGTTCCGGTCGTTTGTTAAAGATCGGGAGCGAATAATCGGGACAATCCTTACCCAGCAGAGGTTTCATGGAGTTGCGCAATGTTTTGCGACGTTGGTTGAACGAGGTTTTGACAACCGTCTTGAAAAGCTTCTCGTCACATCCCAACGATTTTCGGTCATTGCGCACCATCCGTATCACCGCACTCTTGACCTTTGGAGGCGGATCGAATACATTCTCGCTGACCGTAAACAGATATTCCACTTCGTACCAGGCCTGTAGCAGGACGCTCAGGATGCCGTATGTCTTACTACCCGGACCGGCAGCAAGACGTTCGGCCACCTCTTTCTGTATCATACCCGAACAGCAGGGAATATGTTCCTTGTAGTCGAGCACTTTGAAAAATATCTGACTGGATATATTATAAGGATAATTGCCAATCACACAAAACTGGTCCGGAAACAACTTGCCGAGATCCAGACGCAGAAAGTCTTCGGCCAAAATCTTGCCTTCCAAGACGGGAAAGTTCTGTTCCAGGTAATCGACCGATTCCATATCCAGCTCCACTACTGTCAGATCGTGTCCTTTTTCCAGTAAGAATTGGGTGAGGACGCCCATCCCTGGGCCAATTTCCAGTACAGGTAACAGCTTGTAATCGGACAATGTATCTGCAATACGCTCAGCTATTTGCAGATCTTTCAGGAAATGTTGTCCTAATGCTTTTTTGGGCTTAACTAATCTCATCCACTTCTTTGGTGTAATGTGTTCGTATTTAAATATAATGCTTATCTTTGCAGGCGTACAAAAATACAACAAATAATTTAAAGTCATCTACGTATAATGGATTTTAAAGCAATTCTACGCACGTTTCTCAAGATAATTCTCCCGCTTGCATTCGGTTGTTTACTCCTTTGGTATCTATACAGTAAGATGGATATTGGCGAGATCTGGAATGTGATTCGTAAGGGGGTCCGTTATGAGATTATTCTTTTTTCCCTTTTGTTTGGCTTGGGAGCCAATATTGTCCGGGGATTGCGTTGGGGACTGCTGATTCGTTCGTTAGGTAATAAGGTGAAGACCTGCAATGTGATTTATGCTGTGTTGGGGAATTATGCTGTGAACCTTGTGCTACCACGTGTCGGTGAAGTCTGGCGTTGCGGGATGATAACCAAATATGACAAGATCCCGTTTACCCGCCTGTTGGGGACGCTGCTGATCGACCGTGTGAGCGATACCATCATGGTCGGGCTGATCACAATGTCCATCATTATCTTCAATTTTGATTTTTTCCATAGCTTCTTTGCGAAGAACCCTGCGTTGCTGGATGGTTTTCAGTCCATGTTCAACTCGATATGGATTTATGTGGCCGGCGTAATTTTTATTGCCGGAATTTGGTTTATATTCACATATATGAGTAACTTTACGCTGGTCAAGAAAGCAAAGTCGATGTTGCAGAACGTCTGGGATGGAATGAAGAGCATCTGGCTGATGAAGCGTAAAGGTCTTTTCGTGATTCAAACCCTGTTGATCTGGACAGGATATTTCCTGTATTTCTACATCACTTTCTATGCTTTCGATTTTACCCGTGATTTGGGTGTGACGGTCGGTCTGATCGCTTTTACGATGAGTAGTATCGCTGTGGCGGTACCCGTGCAGGGGGGAATTGGTCCGTGGCATTTTATGGTGATCGCCACTTTGATGTGCTTCGGAGTAAAAGAAACCGATGCTGCGGCTTTTGCTCTGGTGGTGCATACGGTGCAAACTGCCTGGCTCGGAATTACGGGACTGTTTGGTGTGGTGGCGCTACCTTTTGTAAACAAAGGAATTGACAATGGACAATTGACAATTGACAATTAAATGCCCGGTTGTCCATTCGATATATAACATTAATTATTAACCTAATTGTCAATTGTTCATTGATTAAGTTGTCAATTGTCAATTAAAACGCAGTTTTATTTATGTCCGCAGAAATCAAAAATCTTTCTCCGCAGCCAGTTTGGGGTTATTTCTATGACCTTACGCAAATCCCTCGTCCAACCGGACATATGGAGGCTGTAACCCGTTTTATGGTAGCTTTTGGTAAAGGATTGGGATTGGAAACTTTGCAGGACGAAGTGGGAAACGTTTTGATTCGTAAACCGGCTTCTCCGGGAATGGAAGGACACAAAACCGTGACCATGCAGTCTCACCTCGATATGGTTCCGCAGAAGAACTCTTCGGTAAAACATGATTTTCTAACCGATCCGATCGATGCTTATATAGATGGAGATTGGGTGAAAGCACGCGAAACGACATTGGGTGCTGATAACGGTATGGGTGCTGCTTTTGCTATGGCTGTCCTGGCGGACAAGACATTGACGCACGGTCCTCTGGAAGCCCTTTTTACCATTAACGAAGAAGTGGGAATGGATGGCGCAGTCGGTTTGAAGCCGGGTTTCCTGAAAGGGGAAATCCTGTTGAACTGTGATTCGGAGGAAGAAGGCGAGTTGTTTGTCGGTTGTGCCGGTGGCGCCGATCTGAATGTTTCCATGCAATTTAAGGAAGATACTTATATTCCGGAGGGCGATGTTGCCGTGAAAATCAGCCTGACCGGCTTGAAAGGCGGTCACTCTGGTGTGGATATTCATTTGGGACGTGCGAATGCGAATAAGCTGATGTTCCGTTTCTTGAAAGAGGCCGTACGCGATTATGGGGCTCGTCTGTCATCTGTCGACGGCGGTTCGTTGCGCAACGCTATCCCGCGTGAAGCTTTTGCCGTAATAACAATTCCTGGAGATAATGTGGAAGCTCTTTGGGAGCTTGTGTCCGATTATCAGGAAATGTACCGCTACGAATATAAGGGCATTGAACACAATATTAATTTTACGGCCGAAATGACCGATATGCCGGCAACTCTGATTCCGGAAGAGATTCAGGATGATCTGATCAATGCGATAGAAGGTTGCCAGAACGGTGTGATCAGTATGCTGGTCGATTTTCCGGGCACGGTCGAATCGTCTACAAACTTGGCAATCGTCAAGTCCTCGAACGAAATGATCGAGATTCAGATTTTGGTTCGCAGTTCGTCCGAGAGCCGCAAGGAAGCTGTTTGTTCGAGTTTGGAAAGTATTTTCTCTCTAGCCGGGGCGAAGGTGGAATATTCGGATGGTTACGGCGGATGGCAGCCGAATATCGATTCGCCGATCCTGAAAATCATGCAGCAAGCTTATTTGGATTTGTACGGAAAGAAGCCGGAGGCAAAGGTTATGCATGCCGGTCTGGAATGCGGTATCATCCAGGAATCCTACCCCGATATGGACATGATCTCTATCGGTCCGGACTTGCAGCATCCGCATTCTCCTGACGAGCGTGTAAGCATTCCGTCTGTTGCTCGTACGTGGGACTTTATTGTTACGACACTTGCGAGAATCTGATTCGTATATATAGTGAGGAATTGTCAAAAAGGGTTGTAAGCTATCGGGCTTACAGCCCTTTTTGATATGGCTCCTTCATATTTTTGTAAGAGGTATCTGTATATCCTGATTGCTTTGTTTGTCTTTGTAACCGCTGTAACTGTTACGGGTGTAATAAAAGAGTCCTCAAATATGGACAATGGAGCCTTTTTAGGGCAAATATTCGTTTCGAAAAATAAGGAAAAGAGGGCTGTTTTGAGCGGTTTTCTGTAAAAAGGTATATTTGGGCACTTTGGCGATTTTCGTAATAGATTGATTGATAGCAATGTGCTAATTTATATAATGTACACGTAAAAGGGCTTTTTTAGGGGGTAATCTAGGTATAGATACGGATATAAAATACTGATTTTTAGAAAGATATTAAGCGCATGAGAAATGACTAATGAAAACGTACGTTTAGATTCGTCATTTTTCAGCTACAAAAATAC